>Ga0326512_10000089_pt1 | contig 72819 bp, 76 predicted proteins | sample 1_2617_0518_D_FD_203652 | JGI IMG/M metagenome (GOLD analysis project Ga0326512, IMG submission 203652) | Bovine rumen microbial communities from UC Davis, California, United States - 1_2617_0518 | ecosystem: Host-associated > Mammals > Digestive system > Stomach > Rumen | place: USA...
ATGCGCTTTGCACAAATCAAAAAAAAAAGCCGAAATAAGTGGCGATGAAAAAAAAACTATACAGCGACAACACAAAAAAACAAAGAATAAAGTTATTCATTCTACATGTTCGCGCAGTTGCAATAACTTTATCCTTTAAGAAAAATGGTATAGAGAATCCTTCTCTTTATATTAGATATAAGGTAGATAGTATCTACTATAGAAACCAGTAATACTATTTCTTCATTCTATATATATATTATAAAGGTATAACGCGCATACACACGCACGTATATATATAATAAGGTACGCACCTACCAACTGACGCCTAATTTCTTCATGGCTTTGTTGGCATACTGCAAAGTGCCGGGGCCAATGCCGTCCAAGTCGAGCAACTGACCTGGAGTCATGGCAAGGAACTGGCTGAAGGTGGTGACTCCCTGCTTTGCCAGAGCATTACGGAGTCGGGCGGCATAGGCTTTGTGTTTTTTGCCGAACGCCTCGCAAAGATCGTCCATTGTAAACGTTACTTCCTTAGGGCTTTCACCTTCAGCAACGGTTGGTGTCATGCTTTCGGCTATGGCTTTGCGTATCTCACCCAGCTCATACTCCACCTTCTCAATCCGCTTCAGTATAGCGGCCACGCTTTGTTTACTCTTTTTCATAATGTTATTATTCTTGTAGCTGCTGCAAAGGTACAAATATTTTTCCAAACAGCAATGGGTTTGCAGAAAAATACATCGCTGTCACCATCGACAACTGCCCTGTGCCCTTGCAGGCGGCAAGGCAAAACCGTAAATTTGCAATTAGTTAATTCACATTGATGCTTTTCGTTAATCCAATCAATTGGTTTTCGTTAATTGGCATTTATTCGATTAGTTAATATATAAACCATTTAAACATTTTTCAATCATGGCTCATAACGTTAAGATAAAGTATTATGCGCGAGAGAACACACAGATGGGTACGCACAGTTTCTACGGACAGGCTATCCCAAACGGGACGTATGGATTTGAAGAGGTCTGCATCCAGGCCAGTCGCAACACCAGTATCGAGGCTCACACTATCAGGGCTGCCGTACAGGAATACATGGCAATCGTCATGCAGCGTCTGCTCGACGGCTTCAGAGTAGAGGTAGGCCCGCAGTTCCTCACATGCTCCCCAAGCCTGGTGGCAAAGGTGAAGGACACACTCAACGATGACGGCACCGTAAAGAAAGCCTGCACAGCCGACGATCTCAGCGCACGCAGTGGTAAGAGCCGCGTGAAGGTGGTTGTCAATCCTGAGTTCTCGCATGAGTTTGCCAGCAGCGTGAAGTGGCAGAAGAGTGACCGCAAGGGTAACGTCATCGACGAAGAGGAGGAGGATGCTACCCTCGACGACGAAGAGGCTGCTAACAACAACGACGGTAACGAAAACCAAAACGGTAACCAAAACCAGGGCGGTGGCTCCGGTAACACCGGCGACGGTTGGGAAGAAGGTTAAAGGTTAGCCGCTGAAGCTGGTTTCTTGCAGTCGGGCGTACAAACCCTTTGTGCAAGCGGCAGAGCCGATTACAGGTTTCTGGTTTGACTTCGTCGATACCCTCTACTACTTCCATAGTTCTATGTGCTCCCCACAGGGGTAACTTCGCACAGAACTATCAGGTCATAGCAGAGTGCATTCAGGTTTCAGGCATTGCCGAGGCGCAGCCTAAGCTCGACCGAAGGTCAATGGTTAAATCGGTTAAGAACGAAAACGAAAACGATAAACTCTTTTTTCAAGTTTAATATTGCCATTTTGGGGGCTGGTGTCGTGAGGCATCAGCCCTTTTTGTCTGCCCACTGGCTTCGCCGAGCGCTATTCGCACCTCAGGAATAAATAACATTGCCGTTAATGCATTCCGTTCGGTTTGTCTGCCCTTGCTTTTACGCTTGCGCGTGTGTATTTTGCGCGTAAAAAAGATAATACAGTTTCAAGTTTCAAGTTTCTGGTTTCAGGTAAAGATACATGGCTAACGAACTATGGCGGGAGAAAGACCCGTTTGCGGAGCATATATGGGCGACCAAGTTTGACTGGCGCGACGAGCGGGTGATGCAGTTTATCCGCAACTTCATCAAGTTTGGTAAGGAAGACTCAAAGAAGAACATACAGCGACTGGTCGCTATAAAATCGGGCAAACTAATCCGCAGTATCGGATGGAAGGCATGGAGCGATAGCGGCGGTGACGCGGAGGTGTTTCAGGAGACATATCTGAAATACGGTCAGTTCGTAGAACTTGCTGTCGGTAAGAACAATCCTTACACACCTATCGACCCCATAACACAGAGGGCATGGCGACCTATACCCGTCAGGGGACGCAAGCGCAGGGCAAAGCCACACAGTACTGCCGAAATGCGAAAGCAGGCCCGCAAGTTTGAGAGACTGGTTGTTAATCACCTCTCATTCATGGGTCTTGGATTCCTCGTCTATGCTGCTGGTGCTAACCGCGAGAACTACGAGGAAATTAACCGCCTGATGATGGCACGGAAGTAAGGGACGGGTTTCAGGTTTCTGGTTTCAGGTTTCAAGTTTCTGGTTTCAGGTTTCAAGTTTCAGGTTTCAAGTAAGAACAACACAAACACAATATACGACTATGAGCAACAAGATAGCTTTAGCTACTATTCAGTTTCGCGCCGATGCGAAGGGCGCTAACGTAGCTCTCGAATCGCTGCGCAGCAGTGCCGATAATGCACGCCGAACCGTAAACGAAATGCAGGCAGCGCTGGATAAGGGCATCAAGACGATGAAGGACTCTACCGGCGTGGAGTTCAACGTGGCTGACCGCCTAAGGGCTGCTACCAAGGAGGCCAAGGGCTTTGAGTCTGCAATCCACGAACTGATGAAGGGTGCTACAGCTCTGGAAGAGGTAGTACGAAATATCCGTCTGGGTGAGATTGAAAAGAGCAGTCGTGCCGAACTGAAGGGTGCCATCAACGCAGCGGAGAGCCGCAAGCGTTCTGTGCGTGGAAGTGACGAAGATAGTCTGAAGATGCAGCGTGAGCTGAACATCGTCATCGAGGAAAGCCGCAAACAGCTGAATAACCTTGACCGTGACACGCAAAAAGTTATTGATACGCTGAAGAACGGCGGTACTGTCGCGGAGTCGGTTCTTAACAAGGAGCAAAAGGGCTTGCAGGAAATACTCTCACTCATCCCAAAGGGTACTGAGGAATACAAGCAGTATGCTGCACAGCTGAAGGAAATCAAGACTCTTGTAGCCAACATCAAGCAACAGGAGCAGATAAAGGCCACCTCGCTGCTGGGCGATCAGAACCTTGGCAAATATACCGAGGAGCAGATACGCGCTGCCATTGATGCCGGCAAGTTGCTCATTCAGACTTACAAGACTGCCAGCCCTGAGGCTAAGGCTCTGGCTGACAACATAGCACGTGCCGAGCAGCACCTGAAGAACTACGGCATCGAGGCGGCTCGCGCTGCTGCAAAAGAGGCAGAGCAGATAAAGACGCAGGAACAGGCGGAGAAGCAACTGCGTATCACGATGAATGGACGTCTGCGTGAATTGCCGAAACTGTCTGCCGAAGCTCTGGCTGAGACCAAGAAGTATTGGGAGGCGCAGAAGGCCGGTGCCGCGATGGGCAGCGCGGAGTTAGCCAAGTACGAGACTAACCTGAAGAAGATTGCCAATCAGGAAGAGAAGCGCCGCAGGGCACAGCTGGACAACGTTCTGACACAGCCAGGACAATATGGTGTGGCAGAAGTGAAGGCTGCTACACAGGAGATGGAAAAACTGCGTGACAGCGTAAAGCAAGGTTCTGCTGCATGGCTGCACTATAACAAGATGGTGGAGCAGGGTAAGGCGTACCTTGACGGTCTTGCGCTGCAAAAGGTAGAGACTCAGATGCAAAATCTCAGTACTCTCTCTGCTGCCGGACTGGCAGAGGTGAAGAAGTATTGGGAAGCGCAGGTATCAGGTGCCGCTCTTGGGAGCAGGGAACTTGACGAATACAAGGTAAAGCTGGAACAGGTGACTGCTGAGGAGCAACGCCGCACACAATTGCAAGCCCAACAACGTGTAGGTGTTCTCTCCAGCGGGAACCTGGGCCAATATACCGAGACGCAGATACGTCAGGCTATAGAGGCCGGGCAGCAGCTTATCAAGACGTATGCAACCGGTAGCACCGAGGCGCAAGAATTGGCGCAGAAGATTGTCGCTGCCGAGCAGCATTTGCGCCAGTATGGTGTGGAAGCGGAGCGCACGGCGGCGAAGGAAGCGGAGGCAGTGAGGAAGGCTGCCGAGGAACGTGCCAAGAACGACGCGCTGATGAAAGAGCAGTTGCAGAAGCAAGGTGCCCTGCTGTCAGAGTCTGCCCTGAAACAGCAGCAGCAGTACTGGCAGAGACTCATTGACGACCCCAAGACGGCAGCATCAAGCCTGCAGGAGTATAAGAGAAACTTGCTTGACGTACAAAGGGCACAACAAGCACAGACACAGATTAAAGGACAAGAGGCCCTTACCTTCTTCCGTGGCGACACCAGCAATGCCAGTGCCGCTCAGATAAAGGAGCAGGCAGATGCTCTGAAGAAATACCGAGACTCGCTGCCACAGCAGACTAATGCCTCTATTATTCAGGAGATAGACGGATATCTGGCAAAGACAGGCAAGACAGCCGAAAAAGCGACACAGGAGATGATAGAGCTTTCTAAGGCGATGAGTGTTTCTGCCAATTCGGGCAAGAGTGCTTTCGGCATTTCTAAGCAAAACATGGAGCAACTGGATTTCCTGAAGGAGCAGAAGAGATTGCTGGAAGAACAAATGGCAAGCGTGGCAAAAGGTTCTTTCACATGGCAAGAACTGAATAGAGAGTTGGCAGAGGTTAACGCACAGATGCAACGTCTGCCGTTTGCCGGTACTACCGAGGACTTACAGAAGGCACAGAAGGCAATAGAGCAGGCACTGGCCACCACCGACAAGGGTACGCCAAAGTATGAGCGTCTGCGTATGGCCCTCTCCCGTATCAAGGCTGAAATGGCAGGGGCTGGTATTTCTGCACAGAAGACGCAGGAGGTGCTGGCAAATCCGAAGGCAGAAAAGAGTATGGATGTCTTAAAGGCTGCCATTGCACGGGCACGTGCTGAAATGGACGTGATGGGTCAGCGTGCCGAGCGCCTGAGATATCTTATAGAACAAGCCAGTGGCAGCGAAACATCCAGACACAGATTAGAAAGTCTGCAGAAAGAGTTGAGAAAGACGGAGGCAGACATGGCACAGCTCACCAAGGGCACCAAGGAATGTGACTTCGCACAGAAGCAACTTGCCAATACTTCCAAGGGTGCTGCCAGTTCCTTTGAAAAGGCATGGTCTCGCTTGAAGACATACATCACCCTGTATGTCGGTGCAGCCGTTGCTATACAAAAGATTACTGCCTCATTGGGTGACTTAATGGAACTCAGTGACAAGATGGGTGAGGTGCAGAAGACTACCAATCTGAATGCTGAAGCAGTAGGCCGCTTGTCTGAAAAACTAAAAGCCCTCGATGTGCGTACTCCTTTGGCAGACCTCATGGCTGTATCGGCAAGTGCCGGACAGTTGGGTTTGAAGACCGAGGAGGATATCATGGGCTTCACCGAGGCGGCTAACAAGATGATGATTGCCTTGCCTGAAATGGGTAAGGAGGCTGCAACGGAAATGATGCGTGTAGCTATCGCGACAGGCGAGGTTGACAAGATACGCAAGGAAATGAGCCAAGGTTTGATAGAGGGTAGCAGTGCTACGGCTGTGGCAATGGAGAAAATTGCATCTACCGTTGACCGTCTGCGTGCAAGCAGTGCAAGTACGGCTCCTGAAATTACGGACTTCGTAAAGCGTGTTGGTGCCGTTGGTGCTCAGAGCGGCATATCTATTGATCAGGTAGCAGCCCTGGGTTCTACCATCAGTTCTCTTGGTATGCGTGTTGAGATGTCGGCAACGGCGTTGTCTCGTATGATACCGGCTATCAAAAACAATGCGTTTTCTGTAGCCAAGGCTATTGGAGTAACACCTGAGACCCTGCGTAATCTGTTTGAGACAGGCAGGGGTATGGAGGCAATACTGCTGATATTCCAGCACCTGAAGGATGCAGGCAAGGATGCTGACTCCATCGAGAAAATGCTGGGGCTTGGCGGTATGCAGGACGTGATGAAGCAACTTAACCAACAGGGTGCCAGGGCCGGCATCGTGTTTGCGGGTTTGTCACAAAACGTTGACGAGTTGCGCAAACAATTGGGTGTAGCTAATCAGGCTTACGAAGAGAACATCGCCATACAGCGGGAATTTGACCGTATGAACGATACCGCCGCCGCAAAGTGGGAAAGACTGAAAAACCAGTTTGAGGAGTTCTTTATAGGCGATGCCTCACAACGTTTCATGGGTGGACTGATCGATACTCTCCGTGGTTTTGTTGATGTCCTTACAGGAAACGTAGGTCCTGCTCTTCAGACTGTCACAGTACTTATTCACACATTCCTTGCATATTGGGGTGCATTGAAACTTGGTTTGGGTGAAGCTATTTTTGTCAAGGCATGGGAGGGCCTAAAGAATTTAGGCACGACCCTTTCTGGACTTACAACGACAACACAAAGGACTATCGTCTATACCAAATTACTTGCAAAAGCAAACGAAGAACTGGCGGTAGCAACAACAGCAGTGGCACAAGCTGAAACAAGACAGAAAGTTGCCGCCATCGAGGCACGCATGGCACAGGAGGGTTTGAACAAAGCTATGGTTGCAAATATATGGATGGCCGTAGCTGTGGCCGTCGGAGCTTTAGTTCTTCAGGTTGTAAGATGGATAGATGCTGCCAACGAGGCTGGCAAGGAGGCCGCTAAATTTGAAAGCGAACTGATAAGGGAGCAGATACAGGTAGATAATCTGACGGAGTCCATCGGTAAGGCAAGAGCAAAAATTGACGAGACAAACAAGGATGTTGAAAAGGCGCAAAAGGCTTTTAATGAAGCAAAGAAGAGTCTCGATGGCACTCGCGAGAGTACAGACAGACTGACAAAGGCCGAGACGGAACTGATAGAAAAGCAGGAGGCACAGCGCAAGGCTCTGGCCGAGCACAAGCGAATGATTGAACAGTTTAACACAGAGTATGGCAAATACCTGGGCTTTATGCTGAGTGAGGTTTCTTCAAACATTGAACTGGCACAGGCCCGCGAGTTAGTTAATGACAAATTGCGTGAGACTATCACCCTGAAGAAAAGGGAGGCTGCTATTACCCGTGTGGAGAATAAATACGGAGAAGATAGGGACGATGCTTATGCGTCTCTATTGGGTGCTGCACGCTATGCTTCCACCTCAAAAGACAACACTGGGAAAATGGTGCAAGACCCTACTAAGGCTGCAAAGGTAATGAATGCCATAACGAAGGCTGCCAATAATGACAAGCTGAGCAGGGAGCAATTTGAGAAGACCATTACAAGTTTCTTTAAGGAAAACAAGGTTGGCTACCGAGGAACGTCTTTGTTGAGTAAAGCACTCGATTACTTTGACGAGGTGAAAAAAGTCCGCGAGAAGACTAATGACGTGCTGGAACAATACAAGGGTGAAGACAAGGCTAACCGCGAGCAGTCACAGAAAGGACTGGAGCGACAGTACACAGCAGCCGTCGGCACTTACCTGGACCTTCAGAGAAAATACGTGAAGGCGACAGGTGATGCAAGAAAGCAGGCTGCCGCCGACATGCTGAAGCAGATGGACAGCATCAATGAGATGGTGGATAATTCCTCCAACTACTTTGACATGACCGAAGAAGATGAAAAGAGGTCGTATAACACCTTTATAAAGAATGGCGATGCTCGTCTGAAAGGTATGAACGCACAGCGTGAAAAACTTCTGAAAGAGGCAGGCAATGCCTATCAGTCGCGCAAGAAAGTAGGCGGTGGAGAGACTTCATCCATCAAGACTAACCCTTGGGGCGGCAGCCATGAGGCAGAGAGCATTGACTGGAAGAACATGAATGCCGATCAACTGGTGGCACGCCGCAAGCAGATGAATGAGTTCGTAAAAGCCATTCAGACAGACAGCGATGTTCAGAGCGTACTGAAAGAGGATGCCGCACTAAAGAAAGCCATCGAGAAGGGTATGTCGAGCGATATGCGTACCGTCATAGAATGGTATAACACAGAGCGCCTGAAGATACAGGATGAGTTGCATGCCCGTCACCTGACCAATACCGGCGACTGGCAGGATCCAAAGAAGCAGGCGGCCCGCAAGAAACAGTTCACGGATGAGATGAAGGCGTATCTGGAGGAACTGGATGCATACTATACAGAGCGCAACCAGAAGATTCAGAACGCCCGCAACGATGAGGAGATTACAGAAGGCGAGGCATGGCGACAGACCATTGAGAACGAGAGTGAATGGCATCAGCGCAGGGCCGAGCTGCAGAAGATGTACTCTAACAAGAGTGCCGAGGTGGTGAAGGATGAACAGGATGCTATTCACAGTATCATTGCCAAGAGGACCGGTGACGATGTTGCGTATATCGAAAAGAGCATACAGAAGACAAAGCAGTTTGCCGAGCAGGTGCGCAAGGCTGACCCTCGCGGCGAGGACGAATACCGAAAATGGCAGGCTGACCTTGGACTGGGATGGGAAAAGGACTTCATGCAGCAGGCAAAGGCCATCGGCAAACAGGTGAAGTTCATGACGGACACACTGGCTAAGGAACGTCCGTTTAACGGCATCACTGAAAACCTTGAACTGAACCTGACGAAGATGGGTATATTGGTTGGCAACGTGCCCGACAAGATGCACTTCCTGTTAGGACAGATAGAGGATGCATATACACTGGACGTTAAGCAAATGGTTGACCGTGTGGCTCAGGCAGGCTTTACAGAGTGGGCTAAGCAGTTGCAGGGCGACGTATCTATGCAACAGGCTATGCTGGCACAGTTGCGCACGGCATACGAGGCGGTACAGGAGGCTATACGTAAAGAGGGTGCCCGCATAAAGAAGGATGCTGACATGATGTGGAAACTGGCTCTGACTCCTGACGGAAAGAATCTGAAGCAGGAGATTGATGCAGCAATGGTGAACATGACACAGCAGCAGGAGGCTGTAAGCAGAGCCAACTCCCTCATTGGTGCCGGAACGGCATCGGAGAATGTGGCTTCAAGAGTAGCCATCAAACAGATGCAACTGCAGCTGAGTGTACAGCAGGCTCAGTTTGCCTTAATGAGAAAGATGGGCGACGAGAAGGCTCAGTACCTGGATCAGCTGGCAGAGCAGTATGAAAAGGAAAATAAACTGAAGGAGGCTGAAAGGGCTCGTCTGGATGCTGAAAACGTAAGAAAGAGTCTTGACATTGCCATTACGGAAGAGAAAAAGAAGCAGGCTGAGATTACAAAACATATTGCAAAGGAGCAGGAAGAAATACAGAATCGCCTGTATAAGGACTTGCGCGAACTGAGCGGTCTCCTCACCAAAGGCTTGCAGGGTGTCTTTGAGGCGGTGAACTTCTACAACAGCAGCGACTATAATAATCTGGCTGTGACGCGGGCTGGTGGCTCGTATAACAAGAATACCACCAAGACGACTTCCTACAGCACCAGCAGTAAGGTGACGGACACGGGAAAGCATTCTACCTCGACGTCCGCTTCTTCTACCTCTACCAAGACGAACAAGACGGACTCGTCGGATGCATCACAGGCATCAAAGTCTTCTTACTCTGATACCAACCGCGACCAGAGTGTGAACCGTTCTGCTACGTCAGACACTCACTCTACCACCAACACGTCGCAGTCGAAGACCTCTACCACCACGACGGAGAAGATACAGAGCTACTACATCATCGACAATGCAGGTACGAAGGATGCTGTGGCCCGTGAGGTGGAGATGTCGGAGGAGGAGTATTACGAGAAGAAGATAGAACTCGACCGCGATAATGCCATCAAGGAAGCATGGAAGAATCTGCTCGACGAACTGAACATGAAGATGTCAGAGACCATCACTGATCAGATCAATGCCATGTTCCAGCAGGAGGCTATCGACACCAATACGGCTGCCCTCCGTCTGAATACTGATGCCCTTACAGGACTGACAGCCGCACTGGGTGCTTCACCTGAAACCAGAAACCAGAAACCTGAAACCGGCGATTGGGCCCGCGACGCACAGGGCATGGCTTTGGATGACAGCGGCAACATCGTTTATCCAATCCATCCGACAGAGACGGAAAGTGCCAAGCCGCTATTCCCAACCTCTGCAGAAGATTGGGAAAAGACGAGGGAGCAGATGGGTGAAACCTTCCAGTTTGCCGGTGAGAAGATGATTGAGACCAACGAAATGCTCAACGAGGCAGGTGTCAAGCCGCTCTTCCCACAGCCAATGACCGACGACGAGGTGACGAAGACCATTGACAACTATGGCCTGATTCAAGACTCAATGGCAGAGAAGGTCATTGAGACAGGTCAGATGGTACAGGATGCTGGCGTGCAGCCACTTACTCCGCAGATGATGTCGGACGAGGAGGTGCAGGCACAAATCGACCAGGCAAACACTCTGGCACAGGGTAAGATTGATGCCCAGAACGCGGTAGCTGCCAATAAGGTAAATACTGACCAGCAACAGGTGAAGAGCGAAACATCTACTGACCAGCAGATGACGACAAGTGCCAACAGCATGTATGCGAAGATGATACAGGCTGCAAATCTCTATGGTATTGCATATCAGGCAATGTCAAACGATAATTTGAATACGGCACAGAAATTCGAGATGATTGCAGTGCAGGCAGCAGGTCAGGCTGCAATATCTGCCTTGACAGCTTCTATGTCGCAAAATGCTGCACAGGTCGCTGCTGACACTCCTGCCGTCGCATCTAAGACTTTTGCGCAACTTGGTCCTATCGGTGGACCTGCTGCCTTTGCTGCTATCACAGCTTTGCTTGGTGGTTTGCTTGGTGTTGCAGTCAGTAAGATTGCCAAAAGTAAGCAGGAAATCGCTCAGGCTACGGGTGTCAGTGCCTCTGGTACCAACGTCAGTGCCGGAAAGCTGATGACGGGTATGCTGACGTATGGCGAGGGTAACGTAAATGAGTTTACGGACCCAAGCAGTCTGACGCCGGGCAGGTCGTACAACGTTGACAGCGCGGACGGAAGGACGTACAGGGCAAGGTATATGGGGGCTGACCCGAAGACACACCTGACGAACGGACCGGAGTTCCACCTGGTAGGCGAACGTGGCAGAGAGGCTATCATCGACGCTCACACGACACGTCTGATGCAGATGGACGATACGGGCATCTGGCAGGCTATACAGACGTTGTATAACGGCGGCTCACTGCGCCACAGCGTCATGCGCCGTAAGGGACGTGGCATGGCTGCCTTCGCCGACGGAAACATTGACGAGTTCGAGACGACGGCTGATGGCGGAGGTCTGATGGCTGGCGGTGCAGGGTTATCACCTGAACAGATGATGGCGCTGCAGGCGAGCATCGACAGACAGAGCGACTTGCTGGAGCGTGCTATGACGGACGGCATCCATGCATACTTCGACGTGTATGGCAGAGGCGGTCTGATTGATAGCTACGACACTGGCAAGAAGACTGTCAACAGTCACGGGGAGAGGTACTAAAGCCTCTCCGCCTTAGGCGGCGGGCTTTGGTTTCAGGTTTCAAGGTTTCAGGTGGCTGGCGCATGGGCGGTGGGCTTTGGTTTCAGGTTTCAAGTTTCAGGTTTACCTCCGGTCTGGGCTTTGAAAAAAAACCGAGAAAACATCTTTCTTCGGTCTTGAAGCTCTTGCGAGCCTTTATGTTAAGCGTTACGCCTGTGTCATTGAAAGTACACTCTCATGCCACCGCATAACTCTTATCATATCCACCACCGTGGTTACAAGCCCTCGAAAGCAAAAACCCCGGCCTGAGCTCATCGCCGGCCTGGAAAACCAGTTATACCATTTGACTCCCTCATGTTTTTACTTGTCAGTCTAATACAATATTTGGTTTTTCTGATTGTGAAAACAATCGGGGTTTTTTCTGACAAGGCACTGCCTTACTGTAAGGAAGGTGCAGAGGTTCAGGGAAGGGTGACATGGGAGCTCGCTCACGATGGCGCAATTACTTGAAGCACTGCAAGATCTTAACAAGACCAGTGCCGATGGCAGGGTTTTTTAGGTTTTTGTTTCCATACGCAAAGGAGGGTTAAGGTTAGGGTTAACGTTAAGGTTGAATTAAATTAGAAACTTATATTTAACAATTTTTATGAAGTGGTTCAGAAATTTATTTAAGAAGAAATCTACCTCCCCTGAGGAGGCCGTACCTCTCACCATCGAGGGTGTAGAGCCTGCTCCTATGACACCGGAGCCTGACGATGCAGAACTGGCTGCACAAGCCATTCTTGAAACGCTGGCAGAGCCGAAGGCGGCAACGAAAACGAAGACGAAAACAAAAAAGAAAACCGTGAACCGTGAACCCTTAACCGAGAACCGTGCCTCTGCCGACCATTTTCGTGAGCTCGCGAAAAAGATACGCCAGGCACATGAGCAGTCACGGCAACGGACGCTGCGGTTTATATGTTACTGCGAGCAGGAACTGCAAAAGCCTGATCTGCCGGAGGTGGGTAAGGGCTCGCTCAGTCTGCTGGAGGCAGAACTGTATAAGCGCATCGACACGGTAGAGCGCGAGGGTGGCGACTTGAAACGCCGCTGGCAGCACTGCCTGGCCGAGGTTACAGTAAGGCGGATAGGAGTGGATAACGGTTAACGGTTAGAGGTTAGAGAGGGCTGCGCGGTGGGCTCAGACCGAGGTTTTTCCATGATAGTATGCGGAAAACCTGTTAGGGTGTGTGATGTGAGGTGGGCGCTTTGGATGGATGCTTGCATACAAGAAAAAGCGAATGCCTCGCATCATAAGGTGCTGCAGGCACTCGCATACTGTCATGGGGTTTTTTAGGTTTTTGTTAATACTCGCAAAGGGGATAGGGTTTTGTTTCCATACGCACCTCGTGCTTTTTCATTAGTATTCATGGGACTTGGAGACATAAAACGTGAAAGGCAAAACGCAATTAGAAACATGCGTTTAACATTTATTATGTTTAAGGGAGTCAAGTACATTTCTGTGTTTTTTTAGCGACTGATGAAGGAGCGGGGTTTTTCCTGACAAGGCATAAACCTGACGCAAGGCAGGTGTAGAAGTTCAAGGACTGACGACATAGGAGCTTGTTCATAGTGACGGCAGAACTTGAATTGCGACATCAGTCTGTAAAGACTTTATGTCGATGGCAGGGGTTTTTTAGGTTTTTGTTTATCTTCGCAAAGGGGCACAAAAAAGCGCCACCCCAATGAAAAGCTACAACATGGGATGGCGCGAGGGATGACACGAAAGTCATCCGCTGCATGGCTTTCTTAGGACAATTAATATACAAAAGCAGCACCTCACGGTGGTTATGGAAAAATGAGTGTAAGCAAATATCGCAGGAAACAGTCCTGACTCCAGAAAGAGTTCACAGAACTGATTTCTGAGTGCAAAGGTACTACTTTTTTATGTATCTCGCAAATAATCAGTGAGTTATCTTCGCCGCCGCAAAAAATATTTTTAAGGAGTTCCGCCGTTCGCAGCATCTTATATTTTTGTAAAATACCGCGTAATGTATTGATTTACAATTATTTATAATATATTTTTGCGGTTATATATATTTTTTCCTTAATATAAAGTATAGTAAAAATAAATAAAAGTTATCTATATATTATATGTAATAGACTGATAATCAATCTTTTCTTTTCTTTGTTAAATCCTTTTTATATAATGAGGAGAGCGGGGAGTTCTTACCTTTCAGAGAAAGATATGATTTGTAGGAATATTTTATGTTTATAAAAGGTTTTGTCTAAAAACGGGGGTTTTTCGGGAACAGGGTGTTTTTAGGCTTGTAACTTGTTGATTTTCATATATGTTACATGTGCCCAGACGCTTTAGGAACTGAACAAGGCTAAAAGGGTGCGAAATTTGTCGTAACTTATTGATTATCAGGTGCGCCCCTAAATCGTACCAAAAGTGCCCAAATAAACATTTTTTCGGGGAATTAAAGATAACTCGCAGATTATTTGTGAGGAATTAAAATAATGCGTACCTTTGCAGAAAATTAAAACCGATGACGAACAATACCTATACTATGCCGGCGATATGCTGGCTGAAGATTACTGACTACATGAGGCCGTGGATGGAGCATGAGCTTGGCGGCGAGGTGAGGGCTGGCGAACAGCGTGTGATATGCGTACAGCATCTTCCTGGGGCGCGTGAAATACTCCGGATGGAAACGAAGGAGGAGATGATGGAGCAGCGTATCGTCGGCAATACTATGTCGGCCACCTTACGCAACTGTATTGATGCAGGCATGGTACTGGATGCTTCGGCAGTAGAAAGGATGTATGGTATTACAAAAGAGAATCTGAAAGCGTATATGCCAATAGAGTGTCCGAAGATGTGCCTGACGAAGGACGGCGTACTGCGCCCGTGGACTCAGGATGTGTATTTCGGACGACAGCAGGCTATAGATTTGCAAAGGCTGCTGAGAGTGGAATATTGGAAGGCGGTAGAGAGATTCAACGAAAGTTACAAGCGCAAAAAGAACGGACGCTGGTATCCTGCGGTCGAGATGATTGAGGACTTCTGCCAGGAGACGAACACTCCGGACATGTATATCGAGGCCATCAGGAGGGAGTGGCAGAGGAGGTGCAAATCAAAGGCGTAGGCTTTGATTTGGGTTTCAGGTTTGACTTCGTCGATACTCCCAAGTTCTCCCAGTTCTGTCTAAGCCTCTTCGCAGAAGCAACATCGGCTTGACATCACTGGTCGCTTTGGGCGCATTCAGGTTTCAAGTTTCAGGTTTCAAGCCGTCAGCCGCGCATACTTTTGCCTTCAAAGACTATTACCTTCGTAATAGCTCTGAGGCGGTCGAGGGTGCGAAGGCCATAGCGGCCTTCGATGGAAGGTATGGCAGTGTCTGTGGCGCGAGTGGTACGCAGGTTGGTGGTAAGGACAAGCAGACCGCCGCGACGCTCGCAGCTGTCAACGATTTCGTTGAAGGGAATGTGACGGTTGCCATAAATGTTAACCTCCACGGGCTCGGTACCGATGTCGTCGATAAACAGGAGTGCGCCACACTTATCCTGTATTGTATCAAACTTCTGTGTCATGTCGATGGCCGTATAGCAGTTAGGGACTTTTCTGGCATAGCGGTTTATTAGCACCGGGATGATGTACTGACAGATTACTGTCTTACCCAGACCGCAACTTCCCTGGCATAGCAGTCCCCTACCCTTGTTATCCGTTAGCCATTCAACCACCTTGTCATAGGCTGGGAGCCACTGATACTTCTCACCGAGATAATATTGCAGGCCAGCACGCAGCTTTGCCTCTGCATCAGCGATGTGTATATGATGCTGCAGTTCTACTCGCGGTGTGTAGTTATACAACGCTTTACCATCATGTCTGCTGGTGAGGTCGGCCACTCCGGCCCCGAAGTCATTCACGAGATTTTGATTTTCCATTACCATTCCTTCTGTCCTTTAAAATAATCTTCTGTCGTATTCTGTATTATAGTGTCATTCCCACTACCCTTCTTCAGCGGCTGTGATGACACCTCTTGTGCGGAGGTGAAGCATTTGTTTTCCTCCTCACGGATATAATCGTCTATGGCCTTATGAGTCCATGCTGCGATGTTACGGACATCGCTGTGTCTGCCTGCCATGAACTCGTCGTGCCACGTCTGCAGCTGTATGACAAACCCGGGCATGATAACGGGTGTTACACGACGGAGCAGGGCACGTGCCTGGTTGATGTGGAGTCGGAAAAATTCTATCATAAGTTTCTGACATAACTCACGGTTTGGGGCGTAATCATTTTCTTCTTGAATGGTTCGTCCGGCTTCTGTGGGCAATATAGTAAAGGCCACTGAATCAGGTCGTTTATATGGTGGCAGAGGTGTTCCATGTAATAATCCCTGGTAGGTGAAGGTGAAGTCAGAACCTCCACTCTCTGCAAGTTTATCAAGTTCTTTCTGGGCCTGATTGAGTACCTTTTCGCAGAACTGACTCCATGAACCATAACGATTCTCACGTTCAGGATCGTCGCTATCCTTTACAAAACCAAGACGTGTGCGTAAATCGCGCATAGGTATAACAAACTGTTCACTCTTTAGCCGACGCCATTCTTCAGAAAGGTATATGTATAGGGGGTATGAAAAACTGCTACGCAGACGACCTGCTGTATATCCTATAAACCGAGTATAGTTACTGAAGAGATTTATATCAAGAATATTTTCTGCCGTAAGTCGTGGAATGATAACTGTAAAATCAGTACCTATAAATTTTCCGCCCTCGCGCTTGCCATGTATCTGCATCAAATTCTCTGTACGGAAGGACCCCGGATTATTTTTGTCTGGGATAAAGCATTGCACATGAGTAAGGGACGCAAGAACAATTCGCGCCTCTTCATAATGTGTATCGTCGGCTATATCGGACATGTGAAGTTTGAAAAGGATATCGCCCTCGTTATAAATATCCCTCTTCTCCCTGACGACCTCAAATTCATCCGTAATAAAGTTTAGGTATAATTGTCCGGTCTTGTCAGCCTGTGGCATCTTGGCAATGCGCCACAAACCTTGCAGACGCTGGAGCACGGCTATCAGCACACGGTAGCCAGTAACCTTATTCATCATCGGTAAGTGGGCCAACTGACGGGGCTGTGTAATCAAGTCCTGAAGACTTAGAGTAACGGCTTTTTTCTTCTTTTTCTTTGCCTTGGGTTTAGTTCCTTCGGCAGATTTCTTTGTAACCATAAGAGTATTTTTTGTTGTAGCTGGGTGCAAAGGTAAGTATTTAAATCGTAACCTCCAAATTTTTTGAAAGATTTTTTTATTTTTAATTGCATTTTTATTTGTTTTGATATTCAGAGATTTACATTTCATGGCCTTATATTTTGGGCAAGCACAACTATAAATTCGGAAAACCTTTCCTTATATTTAGGGCAGTTCTGGCTGCTATTTCGGTAAATAAAATCTTCATTTTCGAGAAACTTCTTTACCTACCAATTCGGAAAACTACCACCTACCAACTCGGGAAACTGATTGTATTTTACCTACCAATTCGGGAAACTGTCACCTACCAATTCGGGCAATTATAACCTACCATCAGAGGAAAATGATACCTACCAACACGGAAAACCACCACCTACCAATTCGGGAAACTTTCTCTTGTAACTTATTGATAACCAGTACGGATATCTGCCCATATATAGTATTTCTATATAATATTCTATATGGATTCTATAGGAAAAACGATTCGGGGAAAATCATATTTTTATGGGGAAAGGATATCTCGGACATATTTATAATTTTACCTACCAATTCGGAAAACCACCTCTTCCGGCAAATTACCGGCAAATAAAAACGCATTGATATACAAGCACTTACAGAGCGCATGGATTTCCTGCGCAAATAAAACAATCCTGAAGGTTTTCCGGAAACATAGGTTTCCCGAATACGTAGGCATTACGTGTACGCGCGTAAACACAAGCGCCTTGTGCAGGTTTCCCAAATTGGTAGGCGCATGTGCTCGCGCTATACAACGCCCACGAGTTTTCCGAAATAGTAGGTAAAGTTCCCGTTTTGTCCGAAAACAAAAATCGCCAGCAATCTGGATGACTGCTGACGAGATTGTTACATTTTGTAATTGTTTGTCACTTAGTGTATGTCGTGGTGAGCTGCGATGCCATTTCGCGGAAGCGCTTATAATCTTCGTCGCTGATCGTACCAGAGGAACGTAGGCCGTCAATAATGAACATATAGATAGCACGGTGCTTTGGGGTGTCGCTGTCCGTACAGTAATGCTGTAGAGCATTAAACACCTCCTTTGGCATAATGGTTGTTGCCTTCTTGGTAGGGAATGGCATTACTACCCCGCCCTGCTTATTCTGCACACTTTGTATAACAGTCTGGGGGTGCTGCACTTGTTGTGGTTCAATATCCAAACCTGCTATTTGTGTATTCTCTTCGTTGGCTATTGCCGTGTCAATACGGCTCTGTAAAGAACGGCGCTGTGGTTGATTTTTAGTACTCATAGTTAATTCATGTTATGCAACCGCACAAATATGCAAATGTGCAAATGCGTGGTTGCTGGTTAATATTTTTTTATTTACCCCATTTCTTTAAATATTCATTAGCGAGTGCAATGAAATCATCGGTAGCGCGTCCACGTCCTTTGCGATAAGAGAATATGTCATGACACATACCAGGCTGATTGTCAAAGTCTCTGTCTTGCGAGTTAGGAACATCGTTGGTTCTGCTGATAACGGTCTTAAACACATCGCCCTCTGCGCGTAGAGCTTCTTCATAACTCTTAGCGCTGTTCAGACGGGAATCCTTCTTGGTTAACAGAACACCATGTATCTGAAGGTTCGGATTAGAGACCTTCTTTATCTTCATTATCTTACCGATTGTCTCTACATAGCCATCCACTGCCAGCGGTTCAAGTTCTACTGGTATTATTATTCCCGTAGCTGCACACACGACATTAACGGTTACACGCGACATCGCAGGCTGTGTGTCGATGAAGACAAAATCGAAAGCACTCTCCCACTCTTTCAGACCTTCGCCTGTATGGTCGTCAATAGGCTCGGCGAAAAGAGATTTCAGAACACGTACAGGGTCTGTCACTTTTGTGCTGTTGAGATAGACATCTGCATCTGCCATATTCTTTGAGGATGGAGTAAAATACAGTCCTATTTCATTACGATATACCGGAATGTTTGCACCAAGACAGATAGCATTGAAAATGGTGGGCTCTCCTGGATTGTCTTTCGTCCCCTCGCGAGCCATATCCCATCCTGCCGATACAGAGAGATTACATTGTGGGTCAGTGTCTATAATAAGCACCTTGTAACCTTGCTTACTGATGGCTGCTGCCAGATTAAGTGTTGTTGTGGTCTTTCCTGCCCCACCCTTACTGTTGCTCACGGCGACAATGTGCCTGAGATGTGTTTCTTTCTTTTTCATTGTTGTAGCTTTTAAAAATGAGTAAAATATTTTTTTAATAATAATATTTCCTTATTATTATGCAACCGCACAACTGCATAATACCATAGTTCCATAACTGTGCAACTATTCAATTTTACCTATTCTAAAATATGCATCTGCACATTTATGCATGTATGTAACTATGCGATTATGTAGCCGCACAGCTGCACAATAACGAACCCACACATATTTGCGGTTGCATAACCACACAAGTACACAACTGCGCATATATGTAGTAATGCGGTTGCAGAAATGCCTAACTGTGCAAATGTGCAAATATGTAATTACTTGTCTGTATAGTTGCACACATGTGCAGTTATGCGGTTCTGCAAATTTAATATTGCGTGGTCGCATACTTGTGCTTTTGTGCAGTTGTGCAACTCTGCGATTACATAAACTATATTCCGATGATGGGAAATTATATTCCTTCGTCGTCCCTAAGCTGGGTATATCCATAGTGTTGTCTTATTTGTTGTAGCTGGTGCAAAGGTATGCATAATTTTGCAACTGCACAACTTTGCAACTGCAAACGTGTATAATTTTAAGTTTTTTTAATGATTCAGGTCTGCCCACTGGCTTTGCCGAGCGCGTTTTGATTTTACTTTGCCCACTGGCTGCGCCGAGCGCTATTCGCACCTCAGGAATAAATAACGGCAACCTTGCAGGTTTTACATCAATTCTTTAATCATCAACTGATGCGAGCATCGTTGAATGCTTCAAGATTTATTGTATTGTTGTTTCACAACATTGTCGTTATTTATTCCGTTCGGTTTGTCTGCCCTTGCATTGTGAAAGCTGCTATTGTATATTGCACGAAAAAACAAAAATCAGGTTTGATATGGTAGTTAAAATCGGAAATAGTGAATACCTGAAGCGGGTGAATAATATGACCGCTGTGGAGAAGGAAGAGTATCTGAGCAGGGTAGGGGAGTGGCTGAAGGAGCAGGCTCCGTTGCTTGTGCCTAAGATGGAGGAAGAGACTGCGCGGTTTCAGAACGTCATTCAGTGCAGTGTAGGATGGAACGATGCGGAGTGCAATGCTTGGACGGATGGTGTACGTCTGCTGACGGCGTATGCTGCTACTGGTGAGACTTGGCTGCCGGACATGCTGTATGTGAAAGCGGCAAAGAGAAGCATCAGGAGGATGGTGGACATACTGCAAGCGGCTGTGATACCTCTTCGTGTGGTAAATGAAGTTGCAGAAGTTGATACCGGAAATGAGACAATTACCGAAGAACAGCGGCAACGCATTCTCCAGAAATACGGGGAGGCAAAAGAGGACCCTGCGGAGGAAACCAGCAAGGCAACGCAGGATGTCGCTTCCTTTCAGGCTGATGCCAGTAATGGCGATATCGCTGGCGGGGATAAGGACGGAGAAGCGAAGGTAAACGATAACCTTAACGTTAACGATAACAAACCTGAAACCAGGAACCTGAAACCAGAAACTAAGATGGTGCCGGTGCGTCCGAAGCACATTGACCAGTATGTGCATTTGTTGCCGAAGAAAACGCAGGAGAGGGCGGCGATGGTGCAGAGTTTATTGCGTGAACTTGATATGGCACGTGAAAATGAGCGTAAGCTGATGGATAACAATGCGCACCCTGACACTATAGCACAGTGGGCTAAGATGGCTACCAATATCGACAATAAACTGAAGTCTATCTATCAGGAGCTGGACGACGAATGGGAACGTCTGGCAAAGAGCGGCAGGGTGACTGTTGATGATTTTGGGAATGCGCACGTGGTTCCTGGCGAAAACGATAACGAAAACGATAACGAAAACGATAACGTTAACGAAAAGGCTGAGTTGACGCCGGAGCAGAGGGAGAGACGTCGTAATCTGAGAAAGTGGCTTACTGACACTCGCAGGGGTAATGGTGCTGCACGTGAGGAGCGTGTAAAGAAGTGGCGCGAGAACTTTGCGGAGTATCTAACTCTGGAGGGTGATACTGCCTTCAAGGATGAGAAGATTATCGAGGCGGCGGAGCATTATGGGATAGACATGGAAGATGTAAGAGGTAAGATGTAAGAGGTAAGAACAACAACACAAACGAGATATGACTTTTGAGAGAATAGTTAGGAAATGGTGTAAACTGTACACCCCGATGCTTGATAGTCCCAAGAACCGTAGATTCTTCTTTACGGATTCGAGGGAGAACATGATCGAGATGGTGAAGCAGTGGAACCCCAAGATGACGCCATGTGTGGTAATGGAGGGAGTTGCAGAGGGCGGAGGTCCGCTTAGACGTCCGTCGATGAACTATCCGATATACTTCTTTGTCAGAGCGAATGATATGAAAGACGGAGATTCAACATGGCTGGCTGTTCAGGATGCTCTGATGCATAAGGATAATTTCCTTGCCTGGCTGCTAAAAAAGCACGAAGAGGAATTGGATGAAGGGAAGAATGACGGTGACTTCGCACGTATAAACCTTGACGATGCACAGCAGGACATTATGACTATCGGTCCTATTGGTGACGGATGGTATGCAATTCTGCTGCAGATTGATCGTGAGGAGCCTCTGAATCTGTGTGTGGATCCGAATTTGTATATAGAAGAGGAGGAGTGTTGACGGTTTGACTTCGTCGATACTCCCAAGTTCTCCCAGTTCTGTCTAAGCCTCTTCGCAGAAGCAACATCGGCTTGACATCACTGGTCGCTTTGGGCGCATTCAGGTTTCAATTTTCAGGTTTCAAGTTTCAGGTTATGAAGAAGAATTGTTTGAATTGTATGAGGGTAAAACCTCTGCTTGATGGAATTGCGAAGAAGGGTCACGGCTGTATAAATAATCCTGACATGCGTGTCAACGGACGTATGGTATGTGAGGAGTGGAAGTCGGGAGACGTGACAATAGTTTAAAGTTTAAAGTTTAAAGTTTAAAGTTAAAGAGTTATGTATCACATGTTTAAGGATGACCCGTGGGGAAACAAGATACCAATAATGTCGATTGCACACAAGAGTGTTGCTGATGATTTTCTTCAGAAGCACAAAGACATTATCACAAAGGTGGTGAATGTTCCAAGCAATGTTCAATCTCTGATAGTGGTGTAGGTTTGACTTCGTCGATAATCCCAAGACTCCCTATAACGTCTAAGCCTCCCCACGGGGGTAACATCGGCTTGTCGCTATTCGGTCGCTTTGGGCTCATTCAAGTTTCAAGTTTCAGGTTATGGGTAGGAGGAAACAGCAGGAAGAGGAGAAGGCGCCGCAGAGTGTCACTGATATTGAGTCGCTGAAGAACAATGTCGATACGGCGGTGATGGACTTTGCGGAGAGGTATATGTCCGTGCCGAGGTTTACGGAGTTCTGCGAGGTGAAGGACCAGCGACAACTACGTGACGCTATGGGGCTGCGTGCCACAGATGCCGGAGACCCGTGGCCACAGGCAGAGAAACAGTTGTTGAGTCTGGGCTTCCATTGGCAATGGCTTGGTGGCAGCCGTGTGATGTTTCTGCAGGAGAGAGAGGACTACCAGCCTGACGACGGATGGCAGGAGGCGATACCGGTTAATGGTTAGCGGTTTCAGGTTTTAAGTTTCAGGTTTCAAGTTTCAAGTGAGTTATGACACCGAAAGAGAATTGCAAACGTTTTGTTTCTGCTGTGTCGAAGCGCAGCGGGATATGTAAGGCGACTGTCGAGCAGGTGCTGCCGGCAATATTTGACGAGATACGTTATCAGTTGGTAGAGGGTAAGATTCCACATGTGCCTATTGATTCGTTCGGCACCTTTGCCATAAAAGAGATGCCGCAACGTCAGTATCACTATACTCGCGGCGGTAAGGATGAGTTGCGCATTCTGGAGGCAAAGAAGATAATAAAGTTTGCTCCGGCACATAACCTTGCCAAAGAGGTGAAGTGTGGGGTATTTGACCCTACGCGAAGAGCATTCACCCGTCATCCTGACGACCCGATAATCAGGCGTCGCAAGAACTTTAAGTATAAGCCTTTGATAGGAGATATACCGAAGGGGCAAGTAACGGTTATAGGTTAAAGGTTAACGGTTAAAGATTAAAGATATAGGTTATGGAAGACAATGATTATCGCTATGATGGCGACGAACCTGTAAAGGAGATTATACGCAGATTCTTTTATGTTATGATTGTTTTTTTCTCAACAATCATTGGGTGTCTGTTGATATGTTCGTTTTTCAGCAGCTGCAGCGCACCGAGGGAAACCTCGTACATAGAGCAGCATAAAATGGAGAGGATGATGGAACGCATGGATTCTGTCATCAGCACAAAGACTATTATACAGCAGGATAGTGCTTGGCGTGAGTCTATCATGCGCCAGTTTGAGAGCATACGGGAAAAGAGTGACACGAGCCATACCATAGTGCTTGACTCCGCCGGAAATGTTATCAGGGAGAAAATAATTATAAACAATATCCGCGAGACAACCAGCGAGAAGGAGCGTAAGGAACGCGAAGGGATGATACACCGTATGGAGGTGATGGATTCTACTATGAATATCATGCGTCAGCAACTCAGCACTACTGACTCCCTTCTACGTTCGAGGGAAGATACAAAGATAAAGGAGGTAGAGAAAGACCTGTCATGGTGGCAACAGGCAAGGATATGGTTAGGTAATATGGTACTGATAGCACTTGTCATCGCGGCTGCGATATGGGTAGTTAAGAAGAGGACTTGGTGGCTGACGTTGATAAGGAAGATTATATAGTTTCAGGTTTCAGGTTTCTGGTTTCAGGTTTCAAGTTTTAGGTTATGAAGACTTTAGCATTATCAGAATTGCGCCGTGTTGCTGAGCGCTTTGACGCTAAGCATGAGCGCATACCGTGGAAGGTTTGGTATGTGGCGGCCAGTAATGGCGACTGCATAAGGGGTGAGGCGTGTGTCACTATTGCAGTTGATGTTAATGGTCCGGGAGCTTTTCCTTCACGGCTGGTACAGTTTACCGCCAGCGGACAGACACGCCGCCTGCGCGACTGCTGCATACTGAGGGCGGACGATTTTATACTGAGGGTGTTATAACGGTTAACGGTTAAAGGTTAACGGTTAAAGGTTAGAGATTTTAAAAAAAAAATATAAAGACTATGACTATCTACAAAGAGGGTTCAAGTAATCGAACCATAAATAAATTGATACAGAAAGCAGTGGGGGCTTATCCCGATGGTGTATGGGGGCCTATCACGACAGAATGTCTGAAGGCATGGCAGAGAGAAAATAATCTGACTCCAGATGGTATAGCGGGTCCGGCCACTTTAGCCAAGATGGGACTTGCGGCAACGAGCACATCTTCTTCCCAAAACTCTTCAACAATAAAGCATGCTGACCTTATACTGAAAAAATCGAAGCGACGTATTGACTACATTGCCGTGCATTGTACCGCCTCACGTGAAGGTCAGGCAATGACGGTGGAGGAGATACGCAAGAACCATCGGGCACAAGGATGGAGTGATATAGGGTATCACTACGTAATAACACTTGACGGCAGCGTACATCTGGGGCGCGACGTGGATATTGCAGGCTCTCACGTGAAGGGTTATAATGCCAATTCTATCGGCGTAGTATATGTCGGTGGACTTGAAAACAAAACCAATGTGCCGTATGTTCAGCTGAAGCCAAAGGATACACGCACAGAGGCGCAGAAGGCGGCGCTGCTGTCGCTGCTGATGGATTTAAGGAAGTTATATCCCAAGGCAAAGATACAGGGGCACAGGGATTTTTCGCCCGATAAAAACCATGACGGGATTATCTCTGCCGATGAATGGATAAAGGATTGTCCGTGCTTTGATGCGAAGAAGGAATATAGGGATGTTTAATGGTTTCAAGTTTCAAGTTTCAGGTTTCAAGTTATGGCACAGGTCAGTACTATACCGCAGCAGTTGATGACGTCGGCTCTGCTGCATTTCCAGAACGGCGTACCTATTGACGATTGCAACTGCCGGGCGGAGCACAAGCGCCGTCTGGCAAGGGTGAGTCATGTATATTGGCAGTGGGTGAGAAACCCTTTCCTTGATGCGTTTGCTATGTTCAAGCAACTGTCGAAAGGTAAATATGCTGACGTACAGAGTGCATGGCGAGTGGCGCAGAAAGATAAGATTCTGTTTGACTTTGTGGTAGATAATGTTTCGCCGTCATCACGTAAGCAGGATGAAGCGAAGGTAAGGTTTGCTGCAGAGCAGGCTATGAGGATAGGTGCGGAGACGGACAACCCTGATGCACTCGTAAAAGGTGGCAGGTTATTGTCAGACGTAGCCCATTTGAAAGATCCTGAGAGCGAGAACAGGGATATGAGCAAGGCAGTGTTCCTACCACCTGTAGTTACAACGAGCGCACACGAGGTGGATGATACTAAGGAGGATATGAGTGACAAGCAGTCTTTGGCTATCATGGATAAGTATAATGCCTATGTCGATGAGAAGCGTAAGATGATTGATGACAGAGTGTCCGTCATGGAAGCAGAATCGGTAGTGATTCTCCAGAATGACGACATAACGGAATAACGATATAACGACAAGTATAATGAGCCGCATTGGAACTAACATAAATGTCAGTTCAGACAATCTGGAGGCGAAGATGATGCCAGATATTGACGAGGAAAGACCCGAACCCGAAGAGGGTGGGGAAGTAGATTTGCTGGGTGACGGTCAGCATAAGATATACATGCACCGTGGGCAGTTGGACATCTACAACTTTGGCTCATCTCATTCTATCGTCCGTGCGGCCCGTGGCTTCGGCAAGACCTCGCTCTTAGGCATCGACAGCATGAAGTGTGTGCTTGGCTTGCCGCGTCTGATAGGACTTTTCCTTGGTGCCAGTGCCAAGCAGCTGATGTGCCGCACCATGCCCAATGTACTGAAGATATACGACATGCTGGGTTTTCAGGAGGGTGTCTTCTATTTTCGTGGGCAGGCTCCTGCCAAGCTGCGATGGGAGATGCCGTTAGCGAAGATACGCAACTGGGAGAGTGCCGTGCATTTCCAAAATGGCGCAGTCATGCTTGGAATTTCAATGGCAGTGAAGGGTAGTTGTAACGGCATAAACGCCGGATGGATGAGGGGTGACGAGACAAAGTATATGCCGTGGTCGAGAGTAAAGGAAGAAGCCTTCCCTACTGTGCGTGGTGAATATCTGCCTAAGGCCATGCGTAAAACTGAGCAGAAGCGGTGGGGCTACGGCACTGATCCGAAGATGAACAACTATTATTGCTCCACCATGTTCGTCAGCGATGCCGGTCTGACTCAGAAGCAATGTGAGTGGGAGAAGGAGGAGATGTATGAGACTCACGACATTAACAAGCAAATTGCGGAAATGCTGGCAGACCTAAAGTATCTGGAACGTCACAATCCAAAGATGGCGGTACAGCTGGCACAGAATGAAACGTTTTTGAAGAAGTTGCACCTGCTGCGCTCGCAGAGCGAGACATTCTGGAACTTCTCTTCCTTGGAGAACGCTGCTATGCTCGGCGGTGAGGCGTGGATACGCCAGATGAAACGGCAGTTGCCAGACCTGATGTTCCGTATCCAGATTCTCGGTCAGAAGAAAGGTGCCGCCAAGGATGGCTTCTATTCCAACTTCGACATAGACATCCACGGCTACACATGTGATGACTTTGAGACCTATAGCCTGATGGCCGACATGTTTACCGTGAAGCAGAAGGGTAAGGCGCTCGACGTGCAGAAGTGGCCGACCGCCTACGAGACGGAGAGCATTGACTACGACCGGTGTAAGGCTGCTGCCGACAACTGCAGCCTTGATACGGACGTGGACTATACAGAGCCGCTGCGTATTGCTATCGACTGCAATGCCAACCTGAACTGTATGATTATCGGACAGACAAGGAACTTCGAGGGCCGTCAGTCGCTGATGATACTGAAGAGCATATATGTTATGAACGAACGGAAGTTGCGTGCGCTTTGCCGTGACTTCACGGATTATTATAAACCCCATCTCAGACGTAACGGCAATGTGGTGTTTTATTTTACCAGCACGATTAAACAAGGCGCAGCAACTGCGTACGCCGTAGAAGGGGCGGAGGATAACCGTTTTGACAGGGTGGTTATTCAGGAGCTCTCGCAGATGGGCTGGGATGTGACGGACGTAGATATGGGCGGTGCGATGTTCCGTGAGGACAAGTATCAGTTTATCAACGACGTGCTGGCTTTCCAGCAGACACCAGCACTGCGTATCAACCGCGAGGCTGGTCGTAACGACTACCTGATTACCGCCATCGAGAATGCCGGCATCCTGCCTGGCACGTTCAAGAAGGACAAGAGCAGGGAGAAACTGAAGAGTACCGACCCGGACTCTCTGGGCGGCGACCCCCGTGAGCGTACCGACGTGACGGACGCGCTGGATGATTTGCTCATAGGTGTGCGCTTCCACGGAGAGGGACGCCCGAAGATTGGCGGTGGACTGCGTGGCAGGTACAGAAATATCAGATTAGGGCATTGATGATTGAACTCGATACGATATACAACGAGGACTGTCTGGAGGGTATGCGGCGCATGCCGGACGGGTGTGTGGATTTGGTTATTACAGACCCACCATATCTGATAGGCAATCAGGGTGGGGGATTCTGGAGCAAGGCAGCGGAGGGCAACCATTACAATGCTCGCGGTACTCGCAAGGGTATGGAGAAGCTGGGCAATATCAAAGACGGCTTTGATGATGCCATTCTTGACGAACTCTGCCGCGTGATGAAAAAGATAAACCTCTACGTCTTTTGTTCGCAGAAGCAGATACAGCGTTACCTCGATTACTTTGTCAACAAGAGAGGCTGCAACTGGAACCTGATATCATGGCACAAGACGAACCCGATACCAGCCTGCGGTAACAAATATCTGAGTGATACGGAATTTATCCTGTTCTTCAGAGAGAAGGGCGTGAGGGTGTATGGCACCTACGAGACAAAGCGCACGTTCTATGTCACGCTGCGTAACCAGGAGGATAACGTGCGCTATAACCATCCCACAGTGAAGCCGCTGAATATCATCCGCAACCTTATCATCAACAGCAGCGAAATGGGGGGGTAATTTTAGACCCTTTCATAGGAACGGGCACTACTGCCGTCGCTGCAATGCAGGAGGGTAGGCGATATATAGGCTTCGAGATAGACAAAGGATATTACGAGACGGCGAAGGGACGAGTCTCTGCCCTTGCAAATCACGTGTGAGCACCTTATTTTGGGGATAAAATAAAAACACAAACACAGCTATGAGTAAGAAGAATAGCAATAAGGGTAATGGCGTTACTATCCACCGCCCATCGACCTATAATGAGTTTTCCAAAATTCACAGTTCACTGCTGTCGAGACGCTTTGCTGCTATTGACACGCTAAAGCCCGGCACAGTGCGTGACATATCACTGGCACTGGGCGATGCTGCCAATGCCGGTGCTGAGCAGATGGCAGCCGGCATGGGCTGCGGTGCATGGAGTACTGGGCCGTTGTCAAAGGTGGCATGGGCGTTCGACGGTCGCGACAATACTGTTCATTCCGTCAAAGACAAAGACGGCAAGGATATGGGCCTTGGCTATGTGGACTGGGGTGCCGGCAATAATGTTCCGTCGGTCATACCGCCGTTGGCGATGTCAAGCCCTTATACTGCCGCACCTTTGAGGTATATCGCCGACCTGATATCCGGACTGGGTGTCAGACTGATGTACCGCTTTCCTGACGACAAGCTGGTGCAATATAAGTATGCAGGTGAGATACTGAAGCAAAAGGTGCGTGAATTGGAGAAGCAGAACCCCGTAGAAGATGTCATCGACGAGGTAAACGGTGTAGTTGCTATGGCTACAGGCTCAGAGCAACAAGCCCGTAAGGAAAACCCTGAACTGAAAGATGCCAAGGAGGCGTTGGATAAGTGGGAGAGGGTATGGTATGGCTATGAGGAAAAGGACGAGATTTTGGGTAGTACTCACATCCCCGGTGCCAAGGAATTCCTGGAGGACAATAACCTCGACCTACACCTGTCACAGTGCATGCAGGACCACGTGATGCTGGACATCCACTTCCCGACGGTGGGTCTGGAACGCGGGCACAAGGGGTCTTGGAATCCCAAGGTGATACAGGTGGGACATATAAGCGCTGCTACGATGCGCATTGAGAAACAAAATGAACATGGGCACTCAAACCACTGTTACCGTTCAGAGCAGTGGCGTACCCTCGGCATAGGTTCCAAGGTTGTCACCGACCCAGATAATCAGAAGATTGTGATGTACCCTGCGTGCATGCCGCAGCATCTGCTCAGTGACTTGAAATATATCGTGAAATCGAACCAGAAGACACGCATAAAGGCACGTCCTACGTGGGTGGTATGCCCTACGTTCTATCCGTCACTCAACAAGCCGTATTACCCACAGCCTGCATGGTGGAGCGTCTTTACGAGTAAGGCGTTTGATTTCTCGGCGACCATTTTGTATGACAAGTATAAGGCCCGCGAGAACTCTACCTCGTGGGGTAAAATTATATACATCAGCCTTGACTACCTGAACATGGTGTTCGGCGACATGGGCATTGCGGGCAACAAAGAGGAGCAGGACAAGTATGTCGAAGAGCTTGATCAGGAAATCGAACGGTTCCTGCAGCAGCGCGAGAACAACGGCAAGATGATGCGCCAATTTATGTGGGAAGGGAAGGACAGTAAGCAGAATAAGAACATTGAGATTGTCGATGTTGCAGAGACCGTGAAGGATGCCGTGCAGGCCGGCAAGGACGAGTTGGAACTGGCTACCTCTCCTATATTTCTGGCGTTAGGAATAGATCCGCGCCTGGTCGGTGTGCCGATGGTAAAGTCAAGCAACGGCGGTACGGCTGTCAGGGAGTTGCACCTGCTGAAGCAGCAGCAGCTGAACATTCATCAGAGGCTATACCTGAACTGGCTCAATACGGCTGTCTGTGCCTTCAACGGCTGGACCGAAGGCAATGCAGAGTTCCATATTGTGCAGCAGACGCTAACCACGCTTGACAACAGCAAGACCGGCACGGTAGAGACCATCGCCGGCGAAGAGGCGTAGTCTGTTGGAAACAGGATGGTTTCTGGTTTCTGGTTCCAGGTTTTAAGTTTCAGGTTTCAAAAAATACAAAACAGGAAGTAAGTTTTTTTCATACATGTTTTTTGGTGCAGCTGGCCGTGACGGTTCGCTGCATTTTTTATGCAAAAAGGGTGGGGGCTTAGCGCCTCCACCCACCATCACACGGCAATGTAATGGTCGTTCCGGTCAAACACCGAAGTACTTACGGATGTTATACACGCCATCCTTGTCCTTCAGGTTCTTCAGTGCCAGCTTATAGCAGGCGGTGATGATATCCTTGTCGGTAGGAACAAGTGTCTTGCCTATAAGCTCTGCAATGTTTTCTCCGAAATCAGAGTAAATCTTGTTCATTTCCACCCAGAGTGCGCAACGATTGTAGGCAGGCTGTTCTTCAAGCGGCAGACCGAAAGATTCCATAGTATTCTTCCATGCCTCACGCTTCCAAGGAGCTGACGGGTCCATCTTTGAGACGATAGCTTCTGCCTCCTTCGGAGTGAGATACTGTTTCCACTTGATAGCCTCCAACTTGTCAATCATCTCTTCTGCCTCTGCAGGCATCTTCTGGATCATGACGTCCATCATTTCGGTCATGACATTGCCAAAGACCTTCATGTTCTTCGGGTTCTGGCTCTGAGCCATCATATTGTACAGCTCAGAATACTTTTCCTTTAAATTCATTTCTTTGTACGTTTTGTGCGGAGGTTCCCCGCTGGTTTATTACAATTAGGACACGGTGCCTGCGGTATTACCGCTGTCGGCATCTGCGGCAGGCGTGTCGTTCTCGGTGTTTGGATAATTCTTCTCATAAAGCCACAAGTATAAAGTGTCGACAAATCCTTCTAACAGTTCAAGCCACAAGGCCAGATAGGCGCACAGGAAAGATATTGCAAGCAATAGTGGTATGTCGGAAAAACCGACTACCCACACTTCGTATATCAGGACAGACCAGAAGGTGAAGCACTTTGGGCAGTTGATGATGGGAATCTCTATGTCCACCACTTTTTCTGCTGCCTTGACAAGTCCGAGGTGGTTTGCCGTGACGCAGACGAAGACTATGCTTGCAATATCAATCCACATGGTTACGCTCCTGTTGCCACGTTAAGCGTTACGGTGATGGCAATGCAGTTGGTTACATTGCAGCAAGGCTGTACGTTTGTAGGAGCTGCAACAGCCGTTCCTACTATCACTGTAGGCGTTGTAGCCGCAGAGCATGGCACGCATACTGTGCAGTAGATGTTCTCCGTCCGTGGGCACTGGTTGCACTGACAGCCGCAAGTGTAAGGCATGTAGGTGCAGGTGCCGGAGATAAGCACTTCCTGACAGTATTCCGTTGTACCATTGACTGTCTGTGCGACGGGCAAGCCGAGGGGTGTTGCCTTCAGGTCAGCCGAAACTGGATAGGTTTCAGAAGTACAGAGTTTCTTGTTGCCACATGTGTAGTGGTCCAACTGAAGCAGATAGTTAGCATCTGCTGCAGTGCCTCCGGGATAAGGCGTGAGCGATAGCACGAAGGTCTTTCCGTTGTTGTTACAGTTCATAGTGTTTGTGTTGTTGATTGTTTAGGGAGTCTATTTTATTCGCCGCTTCCCATTTGCGATATTTCGTTGGCAGGAAAAATCGGCATTTCCGATTTTGCTTCTGTGTCTATCGCAACAGCCTCACTGTTCTGGATGTCATCTATCTTTTCGGACAGTCCCTTAATAGTGCCTTGCATGCTTACGATTGACATTTGCATTGCCTCCATCATACGCATGGAGTTGTAGGTGTGTTGTGCTGCGCAATACTGCCACTGCACCTTACGGTCTGTAATCGCCCTACAGTTCAGGCAATCGCCGTTACATTGGAATTTCTGTGTTTCGTCCATAGCTCTTACGGTATTTGAAAATATTGTATAATCTGTTTCTTGACGAGATAGTTCTTGTCCCAATTCCTAAGGGCCTGCGTCACTTTCCTTGCGGTGACTGCGCGGCACTGTGAGGCTTGGAAACCGATGAAGGTGATGATGGCCTGGCGGCATTCTTCTACCTCCTGTTCATTCTCCGCATAGATATTGAAGGAGAGCGGAAATCCTTTGAGTTGTTTCTGTGCGTCCATACTATTGCCGTGTTATTAGTTGATTTCTGGTAATGGTTCTTCTTCTGCAGCTTCTGCCACGTCTTCGCCTATTGACGGCAGTGCGCCCCTGTTGGCGATTATCGAGCGTATGAAATCATAGCCGCTGATGATATCGTTCTTATTGTTTTTGATGAACGAGAAGAAGTCTGACGTACCACTCTTCATCTGATCCATGAAAGTTGGCGGCACTGGGTCGAAGTCGGGCAGCTTCATATTCTTGTTATAGAAGTCCACCATCTCTTGTGCCTTCTGCATATCACCTTTATGATACCACATGGCAACCTGTATAAGTTGCGCCTTGCTTGTGGGTATGTATGACTGAATAAATTCCATACGCTTTTTGTCTTTAAACCATAACATTTTTGCCGTGTATTAAATGAAAAAGGGAAGGTGCCGAAACCGACACCTTGTCCCAAAGGTTGTGCCTTTACATGCCACATCCGCAGCCGCTTGCAGGGCAAGCACATGGCTTAGCATCCTGATACAGTGCTACACGCTGTGGATTCTCAGAGTAACGGCCTGTCATAAGACCTGTCATTACCTGCTGTGTTGCCACTTGCGATGCAGCAAGCTCTGCCTGCTGTTGTGCTGTGAGAGAGGATGTCTGCTGACCTGAGATGGTATCAGTTATTGTCTGACTGATATTCAAATCACCTTGCAGACGCTCCTGGCGCTCTGCTGCGAACAAGTTGGTGAGCTGGTCAAGCTGACGCTGAGAAGCAGCAATCTGTGCATTGGCGAGTTCCTTTGCAGCGATAGCAGCCTCACGTGCCTGGTTGGCTTTGGCATTACCATACAGAGGAGCGAAGATCCAGGCTGTCACGCCTGCAACCGTCCCGACAATACCTGTTACAAGGCCTGTCACTGCGATGCCGGAGGTGTGTCCTTTGGCCTGCATGTTCTGAGTCTTGAACTGCTCATAGGGTGACATGCCGCTTTCGAGGCTCTTCAATGTCATAAGGTCATTCAATTCGAGTGCCATAGTTGAAAAGTTTTAAGAGTGAATAAATTAGGTTACACGTCAAAGCGCTTTTGACAATGCAAAAGTAGTAACCTTTTTACCCTTAAAACAGAGGTAAAACACTCTTTCAGACTTCACAAAATGAAGTCATTTAACATCTTGACCGAGCCTGCGGATTATCCGTTGTATCCTGGATTTGTTGATGCCATGTGCCAAAGAGAGTCGCATAATAACAAAACGGTATTTGAAGCCTTTCCGTCGCATTTCCAGTTACTCTCCTTGGCACCATAATCTGACATCGTTTTTAACATAATCCTTGCTAATTCTTTCAAAACTTGCAAGCGCTCGGCATCCCGAAGGGTGACGCTTGCTACCAACGGGACGCAAGAATTGGAAAGAAATAAGCAGATTTAAACCTGCTTAATCGGCAAGGTATAGTTAATTATTGCAAATAAATAAACTTTTTCGGGGTTTTATATTGCATATATTATATTTTCTTATTACCTTTGCACTCGAAAAGATAACCGAAACGACATGAAACGAAATAAAGGAGGCCGCCCAGAGACTGACCGCAAGAACGCCATCACCATTCGCATCAGCGATGAAGCGCAGCGCATCTTGGACGGCGAACACAATAAGAGTGAGTTAATAGATGCCCTCATTCGAGGCAAAGCAGCACGCCTGCAATGCCCGAACTGTGGCACAGTGATTACGATTAAAACGGAGGACTGATGATGGCAAAGGATTTACTTGACATCGGAATAGAGTTTCTTAGGGAGTACATAAATGCGACGCCCGAAGAACGACAGCAGTTTGCCCATAGAGTTAGTACGATGGGGTGTAGTGCCGATGAACTCTTAGAGGCTTCTGAGAGAATCAGAGAAATAGCAAAAACAATTAAGGAGGAATGAACTATGGGAGCATATATTGCAAGACAGCCAAACGGCCTGCTGTGCCGGTTCTCGTCAGTTGTGGATGCCGTGACGCACTACAACTACAGCGAGGAAGAGTATATAGAACTTTGTGCGGAGAAGGCGAGAGAAGAAGCACGTCGCAATCTGCAAGACCCGCACTTCATCGAGCCGTTTGACCGCGTGGTGGATGATGTCCGCTTTGACAACATCACTTACGAGGAATGGGTGAAGCAAGCGGGCGAAATGGGTTACACGGAGCCCGACTGGAAGTTCAAGCCTGGCGACTGGGTGATAGTCCACAGCGACAAGGACAATACGGACGGTCACGAGGGCGAGGTGTGGAAATCGTCAAAGGATAAGGACGGCAGGATAAGGGTCGAAGTGTTCATAGAAGAGTTGGGAGGTTCGTGGCTATTTGACGAATCGGAACTAACGAAGACAAATAATGGAGCCACCGCTTGACGATAAGGAATTGTTGAAGGAGGACTGAATATGGAAGACTGGAAAATCAAGGTTGGTCTATGGGAGTGCAAGAACATGTACGGCTTGACCGAAGAGGAAGAAATGCTGCCGTTCCTGCCGAGAGTGAACGACGTGTTTTGGATGTCTGATGCCTGCGAGGAAAGGCTTAGGAAAAGGCTGCGCAAATGTTTGAAAGAGCATGGATGTGGCGACGGGTGCCCGTTCACCAACGAGAAGGGCAAGACGGACATCAAGGACGAGGTGATGGTACACGAGGTTTTTTTCAAGGTCGAAGACCACGAGGTCGAGCTGACGTTGAGAAAGGAAGGCGATGTTGTATGGGACCAGTACAAAATAGATTAAGACTATGCCGCATAAGATAGCACTCAACGGATTCGGAAGGCTGGGCAGGCTTGCGCTGATGGCGCAGACGTTGCCGCTCATGCCACCGGTGGCGAAACGGGTATTTGAGGATGGCATAGAATCGCTGAAAGACGTGATTAACGAGAAGGACAATCGGAATGTCAGCCTGCGGATGTACCCGACACCAACCAGCAGGGAGTTCAAACTGAGACCGCCTGAGTCTGTCGTGACGGATGCTGTGGTCGATACGTCGGGCATACCAAATCCACGATATCACGACCGCACGTTCCCGAAGGACTACTACAAACGGAAGAAGGCGAAACGTCGTCAGCAGAAGCAATCAAAGAAGAGGAGCCGTAAGTGACTCCTCTTCTTGTTTCGCAGGGCGTGGTTGGCGTTACCCAACTCTCGACGTTCTGTGCGGTGTCGCTGGTCAGCCACGTGTTCGGCTGTGCTTCCTGCGGAAGTGTAAGCAGAACGTGTTAATCTTCTACGGACATACCGAACGCCCCGATGGTTTATTCTATCCCGCCATTGTTCTCGCCTCCGGCGTGGGCGTTTCGTCCTCCGGGAAAAGTTCCTCGTAGGGTGCCCAGTCGATGCCGTCCTTCTCAGCCCAGCCTGCCTGCTGACAGGCGAGCACGTGGTTGGTGGTGGCGACGCAGATGGCGTGCATCTCACTGGCGTCGGCAAACTCCTCATACACGGGTGTGTTGTCAGACAGCTCGCCAATCTTGTAGCGCAGGGGGAACGTCAGGTCGTCGGCCTGCTGGTGCATGGCGTGGAAGTCGCTCTGGTTCTCCTTCGAGAGCCATACCTTTACCGCCGTGCCTGCCTGCCCGCCGTGCTTCACGGTGTAGGCAAAGCCGCTGATGATGCGTTCGGTGGTGCGGGCGTTGATGTCGCCGATGATGGCATCCTTCACCGTTTGCAGATTCAGCTGCGATGTCTGCTTCTTCGGCAGATACACCTCCAGCCACTCGTACAGGTCTTTACTCAGTTTCTTCAAGCCGTAGCAGATGGTGATACGGCTGCCGTCTTCGCGTACTGGTGCGAAGGAGGCTTGTGTTCCGTTTACTTTGTTCATTGCTGTTTTTAATTTTAAAATTGTTTGTGTTGAACTTTTTCCGTAAAATATATCTTTTTTGCTTCCGCGTCAAGGGCGCATGTCATGCCACTAAAGGTTTACATTTTAACATATCGGCATCGAACTCTATAATCTGTGAGATGTCGTTCGTATCAAAAATCTCGCGGCGAAGGTTATAACTGGCTGTGTGAGAGAGTATTCCAAGATAGCTGCTGATAGTGAGGTTTGCGGATTTGACATTGCGAAGATCTATTTCCTGCATTCTAACCTTTATACGCTCCAGCGTCTTGTTACTCACATAATCACGGTACGGTTTCACAAAAGTACCCAGAAACTCTACTCCCTTATGCACCTCCTGTATATGTAGCTTGCCCATAAGTAATTCCAGCCCAAGTTCATCATATAAAAACTCTCGCACCTTTGGCACTTGGGCCAAAAGCCATTCCTTGTCAGGGTCAATCATATTGCTGTCATCAACATATCTGCCATAATGTCTGCACAAAAGGATACGCTTTACGTATTGGTCGAACACATTCAGATAGACATTACTGAAGAGTTGTGAGGTAAGATTGCCGATTGGCAGAGCCAATCCTTTCTCGACAAAGCGCATGCACTTAGCATGGTCAATATCATCCCAGTCAGAGGGGTCGCCTACTATCTGGCAATTTTCCATCGGGTCAAGCATCACAATCTGCTCGGTGAGCCACAAGATAAAATCGAAGTCACGTATGTCTGCCCATGTGGTTTCAGAAGTCAGTAGCACACCAGAAGGTATTGACACCTCATCGGACACACCTACTTTGTGTGTTGCCATTTTCTTTAACGAGGCCGTCGCTATCTTCAGTAACTTCTCGCGATTTATGTGCATAAAATAACCGCGAATATCAAGGCTCATAGCGTATGCTTCCTCCTGCCAATTAAGCGACGCCTCACGCACATGTTTACGAATACGTTCTATTCCATAGCCTGTTCCACGTCCCTCTATGCAAGAATAGGAGTCGGCAATAAAGGTGCGTTCAAACAGTTGGTGCGTATAGTTGAAATACAGGTGATGCACGATGCGGTCACGAAAAATTGCAGCGAACACTTCGCGTTTCTTAGGATATGTAACAACAAAGCACTTTGATGGAAGTGCTTTGTATCTGCGCATTAGCAGGTCATCACAAAGAGAATTTAGATTCTCTGCCAGATTGCGCTCGAACTTCTGCACGTACGACATCTTGTGCTTATGCCTTGCGGCATCATAAAATGCTACATATAGGTCGTAAAGAAGTTGCTGGCGGGTAAGATGATACGTATGGCTAAGAGAGGAATTGACTGACTCGTATGTCATCGTAGATAAGGGCTGGACTGGACGCACAGGGAAACCGTTGTACCGGTTGTTGTTGTTCTGTGGATTGACACCACCACTGTTGAAGTTCAGGTTGCGGGCATTACGACTGCTGTTGAACGTAGAAGACCAGTAGTTCCCGTTTGAACCGCGATTATTGCGAGACGTACCATTACCGTTGCCAGAGCAGGCAATCGGGAAAATATACCTCAAAACAAAACCTGCATACGTCCTGAGTAATGCGTCGGTTGTTACCTATATGGCAGCAAGGAAGAACACTGGGAGCCACCTTGCGTCTTTACTTTTTCCCACATCCTACGGATGGAGGACGAACAACCTATGAACTTGTCTAATTCCTGACATCGGACTTTCCTTGTCTTTTTATCACTTTACGTATCTTATAGTTACAATATTGCAGAGACCTGCTGTTTAAGCGATTGAATAAACTGGATATTGTCAACTGCCGTCCGTTCACTAAGGGGATAAGACATAATTTGCGAAAGCATACCACCCGACGGCTTTTGTTCCTGCTGGTGCGTGATTTCCACTATTTTCCCCTTTTTCTTTTCAGTAACTTTTATACTTTCTTTCCAACTCCCAAAATTATTAACGAGGCTGTCTTCTGTGAGCTCGCTACCTTCATCTGGTTGGGGCAAGGCAACAGTTATGATAATATGGCTATCATCAATGCTCTCAAAATTCTGGCGATTCGGAATGAATTTCTCAATCGAACGAAGCGGAAAGCCAACACTGCAGTATGTACCATTTTCGTCAGCCAGGTTCATTCTGGAAACCTTTAGCGGCCTCCGTGATTTTGTATTCATCCTGGCCTCTTCGGTATAGGTGACAGTAGCAATGAGCCAAGCGCTCCATTCATACGCTTTCCAGAAATCACCTTGCTTGAACAAATGGATTTTATTCCATGTTGACGATTCTTTGCGTTCGCTTTCGATCGCCAAGCACTCTGTAAGTTGCGCCATATTTTTTTCTTTTGTTATTTACACGTCGCTCACACTTTCACCCACACCGCGCCGCGCCTTGTGGGGGCGCGACATAGCGCGGTGGGATAAAAGTGTGAGAATTGACAAGTTACTGGACTGGACGCACAGGGAAACCGTAGTACCGGTAGTTGTTGTTCTGTGGATTGACACCACCACTGCTGAAGGACAGGCCGCGGGCACTACGACTGCTGTAGAACGTAGAAGACCAGTAGTTCCCGCCTGAACCGCGAACATAGCGAGACGTACCACTACCGTAGCCAGAGCAGGCAAAGAACAATCGCGCACCATTTATCTTGCTCTCAATGTAAAGACCTCTAATGCCATTAACTATTACACGCTTATCGGTTTTGGTTGTATCTACTTCTGTTCCATCAGCGTTTATATAGATGATATTGTTGAAGAGCTCAACAAATTCTTCTCTGGTAGGCATACGCCAAGGAGCACCGAGATTGGCACGTGCTGCATCAAACTCTTCTCCGACAGCGATATTACCTGTTAGGGTATTACCCTTGGTGCTGCCATACACCTGTCCTTCATAGTAAGGTTCAGCATCGTTAACTCCTCCCCAATTCCAAGGACTGAAGGAACTGTCACTTGTCGGATTGTGACCATCAATGTTTCCCCAACTGAAGAATGTCTTCTCATATACAAAAGGTGTATCACAAAAACCACCTGGCTTTGTAATATCTATATCTCTTGCAGCCCATTTCACTCCACTTGGTAAACCCATATCAACAATCAATGCGGCTGGGTCAAAGGATGCATCAGGACAGAACATATTGACAATATTCCACGCTGTGCCGGCGTACACCAATGTTACGTAGGTTTGTGCTTTGATGACACCGGCAGGCAATTTCTGCCCAAGAATATGGATAGGTTTCGCACCTGTCATGCTCACGTTGAGCGTTGCGTTCTCTGTGTTGATTGGCGTGGTGAAGAGTACATTTATAGTACCGTTCTCCAATAGCACAAATTGAGGGATAGCAACCATCTTTGCTGCATCATAGGTGCCGGTCGAGCAGATGCCGTAGCCGAGACTGACGGCAGCGGCAGAAGTGCGCAGCACGTTCAGACGGGGAGCGGCATTGGCCAGCGAATCGGCGACGTTCTGTGCATATTCGCAGATGAAGGTGGCCTCGCCTTCTGCACCCTCCTTCATTTCCACGCCCACATCGTTCAGCGCATAGTCGCTGGAGAGGTTGACGGTGGCAATGGCAGGGATTTCCTTCTCATAGCGCACAGCACCGCTGATGGCAGTAGCGTTGGTGTCGCTGTAGCTGACGGTCGTACCATTGACTGACAGTGCCTGCTCTGAACCTTCAATCATGGCTGAGCCAGAGGCGGCAATGCCGCTGATAACCAGCGAGTGTGTGTAGGTCTGTGTCTCACCTTCCTCCACCTCGTCGGGGGTGTCGGTCCATACAGGCGAAGCGATGCGTGCAATCGGATCGGTAATCTGCCACTGGCTTGCACTGATGCGCTCTGCGACGGTCTTGGCACGTCCGCAAACGAGGAACTTGCCTGTGCCATTAGGTGCTGCAGCGAACAGTGCGCTCAGGCTCAGGCTGCCGCCGAGGTCGTCTTCTGCCGTAGGACTGATAAACTTGTTGTACCAATCCTCCCAGGCGATGCGGGCACAAGTCTCGGCATAGATGATGCCGCTGACGATGATATAGCCAGGGCCGCTGGTGGTATATACCTTATAGGTGTTGCCGTTATAGGTAACTGTCTGAGGCGTGAGGGCAATGCCGTCGTTTACGGCTGTAGGTACACCACTTTCGGGAGCCTTGAAATAGATGGTGGCATTCTGGATATTCGAGCCGTCCTGAGCCACGAGAATCATTCCGTTGTTCTCGTCGGTCGTTCCGAAGGTGCCGAGTGTCAGCTTAGGCACGGGGAAATACCAACCGGCACCCACGGCCACCGCACCGCCTCCGTTTGTCTTCAGGCGCAACTGGTTCTCAGCTGTTGCCAACAGTCCTGTACACTTGAAGTCAGTGACAGGCACGATGCTCTTCAGCACACCGCCATCATCGCTGTTGATGGGGTCGTTGCCAGCCGTCGTGCGGACGGTATCGTCGAAATCGTTCTCTACAGGGAGGTTCTCCTCCGCCCACGATTCGAGATTACCAGCATTCAGGTCGGGGTAGGACCCGTCTGTGCTCGCCTTCTTAGGCATTTCTGTTTTCATCAACTCATCATGGTAAGCACCAAGCAAGCCTTCATTGATTAAATCTGTCTGTGCCATAATTCAATATGTTTTTGTTGTTAATAAAATTGTCGATGTCTATGCGCTTGGAGTATAGTTCTTCACTATATTCCTTACGTTACTTTCTGTTGCTACGGCTGGCAGTTCTGCCGTCACCACAGCGTCGAGTGCAGCCTGTGCCGCTTCATTAGCTGCCTGAGCAGCACTGTTAGCGCCTTGCGCCGCCGTGTTAGCCTGGCCTGCCTTGTCGCTGGCAAGGGTGGCCGCACTTCTGGCATCAGCGGCAGCGGCGTCGGCATCGGCAGCAGCCTGCGTGGCCACCTTGCCATTGAGAGCCTTATGCCACTTGGTAGCGCTGTCTGAAGGTGTTTCAGTGTTCTGGTTGTCAAGGCTTATCCAGTAGCAGTTGTCTTTTGTCACGCCGTCCAGATACTCGTAGCCCTGACCGCTGTTGTAGGATGCCGACCAGTCACCCCTGTCGGTATATCCTATCTTTCCAAAGTCTAAATCTGTTCCCATATATTCTATGTCATTTAAATGTTATTACTACGTCGTCTGGTGCATGATGAGGTGGCCGTTCACCACCTCGAACGTGCCGTCGGCAGGGTTTCGACCCTTCAGGTGCATGTCGGCAGGGTCAACGTAAAGTCTGAACATCGACGCCAGCGCCATGTTGTCTACCTCCGCTTTAGTATAGGTGTCCTGCTTGGTGGCGAACTCGTCTTCCAGTTTCTCCTTGAACCGCCCGAGCCGTCGGGTGGTTACATACTTTGTGGGATTCGTTATTGCCATAATCTTTTTCAAATTGAAAATTGAAAATTAAAAATTGAAGCTCCGTGGGGAGTCGAACCCCACGAAGCCAATGAGAAAGAGATTTAGCTGAAGATGCTGTCGATGTCGTCGTCAGAGCACTCGTTGATACCAGCGAGCTTTTCAGCCTGAGCAGCGGTCATAAGACCGTTGTTGCCACCTACGCCAGAGGTGGAAGCAGAAACGACCTTCACACCCTTCTTGGTAGCGGTGATGACACCGTTAGCGTCCTGACTGATAGAGTCGATGAACTCGTCGTCAGTACCGTCAGCAGATGGGTCGTTGACAGCTGTCTGCACGGTCTTGTAGTTACCAGCAGCCTGGAAGTCAGAAGGCTTGCAGCTACCATCGACAGGGTTGCCGTTCTCGTCGAACACAGCGAAGTTGCCAGTAACGGCGTCGGTGTCCTTGTCGGCCTTGCCAGAGATATCCTGGTGCTCAACAACTACGCGCTGAGTCAGACCACTCTTCAGGGTGATGTCCTTCTTGGTGCTGTCGCCAGAAACGGCTTCAACAGCCATCTCACTCTTCAGAGCGTAGCCTGAGAGGTCGTACATACCCTGGAAGATGTCGTACTTGTAAGAAGGCTCAGCAGCTGTGCCTACGTTTGCCACGTAGATGTTTGCACCTGCAGGGATGCTCTTGCCAGCACCTTCTGCAAAGTCAGCAGTTGTTGTGAACGCATCGCTGATGTTCCACATAAAGCCCAGGTTACCGGCAGCGAGGTCGGTAGAAGGAGCAAGTTGCGAGAACGTGCGAGTTCCCTTTGGAATGATAGCAGAAGGGATAGCTTGAATCTTGCCAAGGAGTTCAGCAAGAGCAGCCTCTACGGTTTCTGCATTAAGACCTGTGATGGCGGTAATCGCCTGTGTCTGATACTTAGCGGCGAGCTTGGACTCGAAACGGCTAAGCCTTTGTACGCTAACGTACTTTGTAGGATTTGTTAATGCCATAGTGGTAAACAAATTTTGAGGTTAATAATTGAGTAAACAAAATATCTGGGGGCGGTAGTTATCCGCCAATACAGATTATTTCCAAGCGGCAGGGAATTGTGCGGAGTAAATTCTTAACTCTTCACTTTTAACTCTTAACTCCCTCTGCCTCTCCTGCCTGTACTTTGGCAGGAACCTTCATTGCGACGAACAGTTGTCCGTCAGCATCCTGCATCAGCATCTGCTTCTGCCCGCTTTCCTCGCAGTAGTCGTTGAAGAACTTCGTGAACATCGTCATGATGTCATTGCCCGTGAGCTTGTAGGCTCCCTTTGCGGGCTTACCGTTCTTACACATGCGGCCTACATAGAAGCCGTCTTCCTGCTGAAAAATGTCTAATGCCTGTGCCATAGTTTTTTTTATTGTTTATTGTTGAAGATGCTGTCGATATCATCCTCGGCAGCCTCGATGTCAGGAGAAAGGTCTTCCTGATGAACACCTCCGTCGATAATCTCCTCTGTGCCCACGCTGTCGGGACCAGGCTTGCCGCCCTCATGGTCTTCCGGCCAGATAACCGGCACCTGACGTATGCCCCAGCCAAACTCGCGGAGGTCAATCCAAATCTTCTCGAATCTGTCTTCCTTGTCCATAGTCGTTATGAATTAAAGATTTCGTCGATGTCCTCGTCTGTGGCCTCGTTGTCCTGGTCGTGTTCTTCGATGTCCTGCTGAATCTTCTGAGGGATGGTCTCGTCATCGCTTATTCCCTGTGCAGCATCGAGCATTTCGGGAACAGTGTCGATGACACCGTTAGGGTCACGGCCTTCCCATTTCTCCAGGAACTCGTCGCCAGTCATCTTCATTCTTATTTTTCCCATATCTTCTATCTGTTGTGATTTGTCTGAATGAAAACATATGCGCTTGCCGTCACTTGTCAGTATATACTTTCCGTCACAGTCGCAGAGGTATTCGTCACCATCGACGCTTACCGTCCACACCTGCTCATACTGCACCACGTGCTCGCATTTGCAATGGCACGTCTTACCGAGGTAGCCCACACGGCACAGCTCCTGCGCATCGGTGAAGTCGCGCCGCTGGTCGTCGTAGTCCTCGTCCTCATAGCGCCCGTGAAAGTAGGCGTAATAGATACCTCGCTTGACATTATCCATCACGAAATACCAACTGCCCTCATCATCCCAAAAGCAGTCGCTCTTCGTCAAGTTATACCTCACACGTCCGCACTGGTCCTTAATCTTTATCTCGAAGTTATCCTCCGAAAGATTAAAGTCCGGCTGCGTCGTGGTGATACGGAACTTTAGGTCAGTACCGGGGTAAATCATTTTTCAAGTTGAGAGTTGAAAGTTGATAGTTGACAGTTACTCACCGGATTCCTCTTCTTCCTCTTCCGGTTCGGGTTCAAGCTCTGGTTCAGCGTCTGGACTCCAATTCTTCACGATGCCACGAACTCCCTCTTCGCTGGCCATCTTTAGGTTCTCCTTGGCTACATAACTGCCCAGCGCTTCATGTACTGCACCACTACTAATCATGTTACCACTCTCTGCTGTTGGCTCAGCATCGGCGTTGTTTACCTTGTCGAGTAATGCCTCTACCTCGTCTTTGGTCCTGTACTTCATGTAGCGAGGATCTACTGTTACGTTGTTTCCCATACTTCAAAAATTTTGCGTTTGTGTTTTTGTTTCAAAATAGGATTTTACCTCCCCGAAGTCAAGGGCAGAGAATTTGTATCAGTTTTATGCTGACGACCCTGCCCTTGACCTCGCACATGTTTGGCGCTATTTTGCGGAAAAAAGAAACAGCAAAAATATGTTTATTACAAGAGAAAGTGAAATCATATCGCTCATGCCAACGGCACGATGGAAAAAACCGGAACAGCTGAAAGGTTATCTGGAGGAAGAGGAACGTGTTGCACTCGAACCATTACTTGGCACTCCCCTGTATGAATATCTGTGTGAAGAATACGAAAGGCTTATAGGTGTATATGGCGATATCACTTCTTCAACGATAACGCCGACAAAGAAGGCAAAGGATGATCCAGAAGTACCGTATGTTGACGTTACGGAAATTCACGAGAATACTCGTCGTAAAGATGCACACGTTCCATGTGCAATATGCGAAGACACATTCTCTGAGGTCCCGGATAAAGATATGGTTACAATCTGCCTTCTCCGCATCTGCCAGCGCATCGAGTTTTATAAGATGCTTTCGCACAAGGCTGGTCTGCTGGCTGTCAGCTTCAATGAGGGTGGCGGCATGAACGTTGTCAGTGCCGATGGCTACGACCCTGCGTCGGACAAGGACCGCGACGAAGCAAGAAAGGATGCCTTTATGTCAGCCGGACGCGCTGTGGATGACCTGCTGATTTATCTTGAAACAGACGCAAAAGGCAAAAAGTATTTTACTGAACTCTGGCAGCAGGCGGATGCTTACTACCTCCATAAGGATCTGCTGTTCCAAACGGCTCGCATCCTTAACGAATACCTTGACATCAAGGGTGATAGGATGGCATACGTGGCATTGGTACGTGACATTCGCTTCTGTCAGAACACATACCTGAAACCACGCATAGGTAGCAAACTGCTAAAGGCGGTGGTGGAGTTTGAGAATGACGGGGCGGCTTCTCAGGATGACAGAATTACGGAATCTCGATATAACGAAATAATGACTGAATTGGCCGTTCTCCTCCGCACCGCTTTGGCATTCTACGTAGAAAGCCGAAAAGTTGAGATTGGACCTAAGCAGGAGAAGTTGGCACGCCGTGACTCCATGACCGATGCACAGCAGGCAATGGCAATGGCATGCCAGTATATCGAAGAAAATCTCGATGACCTGGGAGATGCAGCCGTAGGCACACCTATATATAACGCGATACGTACACGCGAGGAGCAGGCAGCGAAAGACGCTGCCAGCGTTCAGGCCGCCTGTGACCGCCGCCGCAAAGAGGCGTGTGAGACAAGCCGTAAGAAACTGTTTACGGCTTTTCCGGCAACGCATAGAATACCGGAATATAAATAGCAGAAAAAGTCTGCCCTTGACTGTGGCGAGGTAAAATCCTATTTTGCAATCAAAAACACAAATACAAAAAATTATGGCACAAGCAAACGTATTCTTCAAAGGCGAAGAGAAGAAGTTCGCCATCAACATCGAAGCTGCTGGCTTCAGCATGGACGATAACGACTTCGAGATCGAGGTAACTAACGGCAAGGAGAGTATCTCAGCCTTAAAGGCAGGCGAGCCTACTGCGTCAGGCATCTGGACTAACGAGGACGGTTCGCTGGTCATCTTCTACGAGGAAGAGACAGTCACCATACCTCCTGTAGAAGAAGGCGGAGAGCCTACCGCTAACACCGTTAAGAACTGGTTCGCCATCATCGACACACAATACTTTGAAAAAACAGGTGAGCTGAAGGTTATCGGAACGGCCTACATCGTTGATTCGAAGGCTTACGACGGCGTGCGCAAGTCTATCGACGTGGCTACACTTGGAACACTAAAAAGCAAGTAAACTATGGGCTGCATAAATATCACCGTAAATCCCGTTGCTCCTACCGTGCTCGGTATTACTCCACAAGAGGGTGCCAGCATGGATATGAGCCCCGTGGCCGGTGCGTCGCTCGAAGCTACTCCTGCAGAACCTGCCTTGATTGGTGTAACTCCTGCAGCGCCGTCTGCACTACAGGTTATACCGCAAAATGGCTGCACGTTAACTATCGGCGAGATATGCAGTGTCAGTGGTGGTACTATTGTCGTACTTGCCGCAGCAGATGGGCCTCTGCGCCTAAGGGATGGAGGATATCTTCTGTTGGACCCAGAGGCAAACCCACCTGAATAGAAACAACACAAGAACAATAAGTAATATGAATATCGGACTATTATCAATTTTGCACAACAAAATATGGGACTTCCGCCCAGATATGGCACAGACCTATGCCAATGCGCTGAAGAATGCCATTGAGTTGCAACTTGACAATGACATCGAGAAGCAGCATGGCTACTTCCTTTCAAAGAAGGGTTATAAGGACAAGGATGGCAAGATTGTTGGTGCCAACTTCGAGGATAAGTTGTATGTCGGCAATATCTATCGTGTAGAGGATCACCTTTACTGGGACGGCGAGGAACTGGCCGACGATGACCAGATTATTGATGTCGTTGTAGTTGACGGCCCTATCACCCGTGACGGTGGTGGCTGTTCTTATGGCTCAAAGGACTGGCGTGACCAGGTGTTATATGCTAACACTATTCCGCAGGTGGTGGGCCATCTGTTCATCATTAACACTCCAGGCGGAGAGGCTGCAGCCCGTAACGACTATGAGATGATGATTAACGACTGCCGTGAGAAAGGTAAGCCCACTGTTGCCTTCGTGGATGGCATGTGTGCATCATCAGGCGTTAACCTTGCTTGTCGCTGTGACCGTGTGATTGTGATGAACCCTAAGGATGAGTTTGGCTGTATCGGCACGATGGCTGCCTTTTGGGCAGTAGCTCACGATACTGTTGACCAGGACGGCTACCGCTATGTCGAACTTGTCGGCAAGGATTGTCCTGAGAAGAACGCCTGGTGGCGTGAAGCTGCCAAAGGTGAGTATGAGAAACTGCAGGCAGACCTCGACAAGGACACAGTGGAGTTCCATCAGACTGTCCGTGAGAATCGCCCATTGGTTACTGACGATATGCTTTCAGGGAAGGTGTTCGAGGCACAGGAGGTCATCCCTGCACTCGTAGATGAGATAGGTAGCATGGAGCGTGCCATTGAATGTATCTTCGCACTTGCCAACGAGGAGATGCAGGCTGCACGCTTTATGACTGCACCAGAGCCTAACGGAGAAGGCGGTGAACCGGAGCCCGGAAACGAACCGGAGGAACTGGCTAAGCTCAATGCACAGCAGAAGGCTGCCATCAATAAGGAAAAAGGAAATCTTACAGTTGTTGACGACGGCCATGTCTCCGCCGAGAGACAAGGAATGTTTGGTCCACACATGGAAGAAATAGCAACCCCTAAAAACGATAAAGAAATGACAGACGAAGAGAAGAAGGCCCAGGAGGCTGCAGCAGCCCAGGCCGCAGAAAAGAAAGAAGAAGCAGCACAGGCAGAAACCCAAGGGGCTGAAGCTCCCGCTGCTGATGGAACCGATGAAGGTACACAGGAAGGTGCCGGAAATGGTTCAGGCGAAGGTGCAGGCACTGAAGGTGCAGGCACTGAAGGTACTGGCGAAGGTACTGGAGAAGGTGCTGGTACAGGAGGAACAGGCGAAGGCACTGGTTCTGAAGGTACTGGAGAAGGTGCTGGTTCCGAGGGTACTGGTTCCGAGGGTACTGGCGAAGGAACAGGTACAGAAGGGACTGGCGAAGGTGCCGGAGAGGGCGCAGGCTCTGACGGTGCAACTATCGAGAACGCTCAGGCCGAAATCGACAAGATCAGCGAGACCCTGCACAACGCAGAGCAGATGATTGCCGACAAGGACAAAGAGATTGCTGAACTGAAGGCTGCTGCCGAAGAGAAGGAGACAGACTTTAAGGCAAAGGAAGTAGCTATCGAAACACTTACAAAGGAGCGTGACGATGCTAACTCTCAACTCTCAACTCTTAACTCTCAACTCTCAGAGAAGGACGCTACTATCGAGACACTCACCAAGCAGGTCGCTGATCTTCAGGCAGAAGTCAAGGAGTTGGCGGGCAAGCCAGGCTCTATGACTAACGAGCAGGCAGGCATCCCAGCCGGCAACGGCATAGGCGACGCTCCGAAGGTACACCAGAAGCGCATCACCCGCGAGAACATGACCTACGAGCACTGTCGCGAGGTAGCCAAGGAACGCCAGGCACAGAAGTAACAACAGACAAACAACACAATTAACAGTTTTTATTCACTCATTCAAACACAAACACAACTATGGCTTACGCACTAAACATTTCTGACATCCAGCATGTCAAAGAGCAAATCCATGAGGAACTGGTGGCCAAGGCTTACCTGCTCGACGATGCCATGTTCGGTAATCTCGGTATCATGGTGACAACAGACGTTGAGAATATCGACGTTTGTCAGATTTTCAACCGTAAGGGCCTTGTGGCACGTCCTTATCGTGTGGGCAACGTGAAGAACTCACAGCTTGCTAAGATTGTGGACAACCCTGCAAAGGTTGAGCCTTACTACATCAAGGCAGAGGACTCTATCGAGCGCTACCGTGAGAAGGGCCCATTCAACGTGGTTAACGCCGCTGACGAGGCAGTCATGTCTCGTAAGAACATGGAGGAGATTGCAGGTCGTGCCGCAGAGGACGTCCGCTTCAATATCTTCTTCGGTAACAAGGCTAACCGTAACCTGCAGGACATTCCTGCAAATCAGGTGAAGCTGGGTCTCTCTCTGTTCGATGGTTTCTACACTCTCATTGCACAGAAGCGTACAGACGGTACTATCAGCGTTGCCAACCGCAACCTGATAATGACCGGTGGTTTGACAAAGATCGTTGGCGGCAATACTGTTGCCCTGACTCCTGTAGAGGTTTACGAGTTGCTGACAAAGTTCTACGCTGCTCTTCATCCTCACATGAAGAAGCCAGAGAACAAGCTCACTATCCTCGCTTCTGACGAGTTCTGCCGCTTGGCTGTGAAGGGTTACATGCTTACCTTCCCACAGATTTCTCCGACTATCCTGGAGAATAACTGGAAGTTTGCCGAGATGCCTAACCTGACGCTGAAGACTTCAGCTGCTATGGGTACCGGCGGTCAGCTCATTGCTACCTGCCGCGAGGACATCCTGGAGTTCATCTGTGACGTTCGCGAGGGTAAGGCAAACATCCGTATCGGCCAGACCAACGACGACCTGTCAATCATTGGCTACCAGATTAACTCTGCTGCCACAACACGTATCCGTGATTACGACCCAATGTACTTCGCCTGCAACGACGCAGTCAACACTTACGACTGGACTCCTGGTCAGTACATTGCTGACATCTTCACTGTCACCAGTGCTGACGAGAACGAGGGTACTGTTGCTATCACCAGCGGTCAGAAGGACCTTTACGCTGACGGCGACATCATTCAGGTTACTGCTACTCCACAGACTGGCTTCAAATTCGTGGGCTGGAGCGACGGTCAGAAGAACTTCACTGACAACCCACTTAACTACGAGTTCGGCGGCGGCGTGAAGAACCTCGTCGCACAGTTCGAGACTGCGTAGTTCTCTCGCATCGGAGGTGCTGCGGGGTGAGTAAGAAGGCCCCTGAAAGCCCTGCCCTCTGACTTTTCTTACTGATTATTTTTCACAACAACACAAACACAAATTAGAATTATGGCTTGCAATTTTAATTCCGTCCTGAAAGGCGCAAACGCCTGTAAGGAAAACCCCGCTGGCGTATCGAACTATTGCATGATTGTTCCTTTCGCCAACGCTGTCGATATGACAAGTGAGGACGGCTTCATTGATAGCGTGGAGATCAATGAGGAGAAGAACCAGTACAACATTATTCCAACAGGCTCTGGCACAACTTTGAAGGGCTACCGCGTGGACTTCAAGAATCAGACTGGTCAGGTGACTTCTGAGGACAACGGTTCTGGTAAGGGTAACACCGTCACTGGTACTGGCCGTGTAGAGATAGGCATCGACGAGATGGCCGTACTCTCTCGCACACTGTCTAACCTCGACGGTAACTTCCTCGCTTTCTTCCCAACTGGTATCAAGAAGGATCCAACAGGTGGCAGTAATCCTGTCACAGAGTGGTTGGTTGTCGGCAACCCACAGGGCGACATCTCTTGGAGCCGCGCTTCCGACACGGGCGCCGCACGTCAGGACGATCACGGTGTAACTTTTACTGTTTCCTGTGATTTCCAGGTTTATGATACCGTTAAGTTCTACGGCGAAATCAATCAGGCTGACGCTCAGTAAGCATCACCACAATCTTTATAAAACCGAGGCTCGGGCTTAGGTAGCCTGAGCCTCGGTTATTAGTTTACAATTTACAGTTTATAGTTTAGAGAAATCGAGTTATGCACTTGATTGAACCTTGTTGCTCACAGAGACATTTACGAGAGTTGCGCAACGCCATTGCGAAAGGCGGCACGATGGACTTCAAGGGCTACGGCGACCTGAGTCTAACGGAGTTGCTGGGGCCACTGCTGGCACGATACAACGGTGTAGAGATGATGATTATAGCACCGACATTACCTGACCAGGCTGCGGAGATTATTGACAGATGGATGCGCAAGAAATGGGCAAGAATGGATGGTAGGGGAGAGGTGGATGCTATCAGTCACCTTACCATCATTGCCAAACTGGAGAAGGAAAAGTCTGACTATATCTTCGCATGGCTGAAGAATAAACCTTTTGGCGACCGTCTGACGCTCATAGACATTGAGCAGGAAGATACGGCAATACTGCTGCCGGACTTTGCCATTACCGGACCTGTGAATATGCGCTATGGCAATAACTTTGTGGCAACGGCAACGACCATGCCGGAGAAGATTAAGGAGTTGTGGGAGCGATTTCGTAATTACGAGGGCGGCGCTCGTAATAACAAAATAACGGAGTCGCGGGATATCGAAAAAAAGAAAGCCGCCACAAAGAAAAAGAGAACCCCAAAACAAAAGAAGTAGCGCTATGACTAATTGTAAGGAATTTGTTCTCGACGACCTTATGGCCATTACTGCCATACCCGTCAGCGATATATCAGCAGGCGACCCTGACTCGCCTGTCAACAGACTCACGCCTACCATTCCTGCAGAATACTTCAATCCAACTATGGACAATGCCATTGTCATTGGTAGGCAGCCAGCAACGACAGACGGTGTACTCATCCCCATCAAGCGTATGTCAGGTAAGGCGAAGGACGATGTGTCTGACAGCGTGGCAGGTCGGCTGCATACAGTCAGCGTATCCTGTGAGGTTGATGACCGCGATGCAGAAGTGTGGAACCATCTGCTTACACTGGAACGCACACCAAGTCATCTGCTGCTGATGTTTCGTGGCGGCAACAGGGCTTTCGTTCCTGTCACCGAAGATACATACCAATGCAGCGTAGAGCGTGACGGGGCCAAGACATCCGCCAGCTTCAAAATACAATGCCTTATGGGCATGCAACTTATCGTGCCTATGAGTTGATTTCCATGTCGGGGTGGAAATAAAAAATCCCCCGACATTACAATAAGAAGTACCACCAACTTATTATATTAAAAGCCTAACCGCAGCTGTCGGGGGAGATAATTTCCCTTTATCGCTGTGATTAGGCTAATTATATTTATTCTAAAGTAGTGGTACTGGGTGCAAAATTAGTTATTTTATTTCAAACAAACAAATTTTTGCACGATGAAAATTGTAAAAATTATCAGATTCGGTAAAGAAGTGTTAAAAACGATGTCAGATTATGGCGTCAAAGAGGGTGACTGGAGGTACATCGACCTGTACGAGGAATACAGGGAGATGCGCCGGAAGGGTTTTAAGTACAGATTTGTCATCATGCAACTCTCCATGACACACTGCATCAGCAAATCCAAGGTAGAAAGGATAATCCGCCGCCTCGGACAGGATGTGAAATGTTAGTCGTTAGGAAACAAAAAGCCCTATATCGTACTCGGACATAGGGCTGTGGTCTGTTACCGGAATGGCGGTAATCGCCATCAGGTCGTCGAGGATAAATTCTTTACAGTTGTTCATATATTATATTGTTGTTTTTTTGCGTGAAAAAGATTTATGGAAAAATATAAAAGAATAAAATTATTGTTTGTAATATCCAAACATTGTTCTGGATTCTCTGAATTTAACTATATTGTCGCTATCGACATATATATAGCCCATAGGAACAAGTTGACTGCCGTTATGCTTAACCATGCGTACATAAGAATTTTTATGAATGTCAAAAGTATCTTTGGAAAAGTCAAACCACGTACCAGAACCCCCGTAAGCATCCCCTATATGAATCTTTCTCCCAATATTAGCACTTTGAATTGTTCCAGACTCGAAGTAACAAAAATCCCCTCTTATGTCACCATTAAAATCGCCATAAGCGTTGTTAAGCGCGGTTTTTCCGTTGTCACCATTGACAGCGAAGTTGGGCAAGAAATAACATGTATTTAATTTAAACCAAGCAACGTAGCAACTATTTGCATCATTGGATTTGTCAAATCTTATTCTATATTCTCCCTCATCCCTTACTGCGAACTGGCAAGACGCTCGTTGATAACCTTGTGTGTCCGGTGAAAATATTGTGGTTAATTCTACAGGGTAGTCAACATCGTCTGGGGCAATTACTTTGCATAAATTCACTTTTGCACAATCCTTGCACCTTGCAGTAATTGTAAGTATGGTGTTAGCAGGTAGTGTTATAGGTGGGAAATCTTCCGAATCCTCTCCGTATGGAAAATATATAGGCTGTGTACGAAGAGTTTCATCATCTATTAAAGATTCTCCGCTTATGCTTGGATTGTCGTTTATAAACGTTAGGATGGGGGCGTTATTTATTTTGTCTGCATACCCCGTTAGACCTTCCCAGTAGCACAAATCGTAGTTAATGGTAGAATCAACATCGGCAGATTCCCCCTTCCATTGTCCCGACTTGGAAAACAACCAAGGGTCGTTTATAATAAATGCCCCAAAATTAGCAAATTTACCAAATATAGCTTCGGTAATAAGGTACTTGAACTTGCTCTGCATTTGTTCCCAATTAGGATTTGATGTGCTCGGCGTTCCCATATCGTGCATGGAAATGGAATCATTCACATCTCCTACAGGGTTGTAAACGTAATACTCTCCCAAATACTCAAAATATGGGGCTACCGAATCATTGACAAGATAAGCAAAAGAATCATTTTCCCACGGCTGTGCGTAATAGTATGAGCGGCCACGCTTACCGCGAGAGCCAGGCGCTCCGTCTGTTCCATAAACCCCTTTCGGAATGTTAGCGTCGGCCACCTGCTTACCGTCTATTTTCAAAATAGCAAGGAAAGTTTTCTCACCGTTCCATGCGCGACCATTACGATTGTTTGTGGAGAAGGCTCCATTGTTAATAGTAATAATGTCTGGATTAGGATCGATTCTCTCTCGATTGCCATTTTCTAACACAAAGTATAGTTCCAGCATTTCCATAGTTAGCCCCGTAAACACCGTGGTATTACCTCCGTCAGCCTTATAGACAATGCCTCGGATGTCAACAATATTTCTTGCCGTATTCGGGTTATATGCAAAGGTGCTGTCGGTGAACTCTATCTTATATACCACAGCATTGTCGCCCTTGAAGCGGCCTTCATCTTGCCAGCCGTTGGCAGTGGCGCGATAGAGGTGGTTGTCTAACCTGCAGACAAACATTGTGCCGTCAGGATAATCGTTTTCGCCATAACCCTTCCATACGTAGCCGCTGGAGCCATCAGTTTCGCAGACGGCAATTCTGTACTGACTACTGCTGTTATAGGAAAGGAGGTCTATCTTCCCCAGCAGGCTTGCCGATGCAGCAGGGCGATTATTGCCCTGGTCATCCTTGCTGTACAAGTAGTCGGCATATCCCCTTATGGCATCCATGCCTTTTTCGCCTGTCAGCCGGATATAACTTGTGCTACTTGCAGTACCGCTTCCATCCTTTTTCACAACCTTTGACCACAGGTATGGCTTGGCAGTAGTTACTTCTATAGGGCTGTCACTCCATGTGGTAATATCGCTTGGTGCGGTCTCTGCGTTGGTTGTAGTCTTATATTGCGAAATGCCAAATGAGTAGTCTGTTTCACTTCCGTTCTCTCCGACAATCTTCATGGCAGCACCCCATGTCGTACCATCTTCAGATGTGCGCATCCAGACATCGCCAGTCTGGAAAGGTGAATGCCAGTTGGAGCCGTCAGCACTATACTGCGCAATGATGCTTGTTCCGTCGGTGCCGTCGGTGACAACAGGGATAGTCTCTTTGTCAACGAGTACTCCGCTCGTATTTGGCACATACAGCTCATACACTATGCCGGTATTTACATCGGCAGGGTTAACAGGGCCGTTCATTCTGAGAACGCCGTCAACGTATGTCTTCAGCACAAAACCTGTTGTGACCGCTGTCCTGCTGTTGCCATCGGTTTTGATGACGGAGCAAGTGATGTTGCTGTTTGGTTCTGTGCCGCCGTTTTTCTTTTTGACAATCTCCGAAGCCGACGGGTTAAGGCTATACAATACGGCATTGGTTCCATCGGCTCCAGGTCGAACACCGTTAACAGTAAACGTCAGTTGCTTTGATTCGCCTCCTGCACTTGCATTGATAGTGAAGTGCTCGACATTATTAACACTTTCACCTTCGTCATTAAGGAATCTGAAGATAATGGTGGCTCTGTTGTTTTCATACGACACTTTAATTTTCAGGCTTGACATATCCCTACATTCAGCCCAAGTGCTGCCGCCATAGTAATCAGCGGTAAAGGTTTCTTCTGTATCCTCTCTGACAATAGATGTGATTGATAAACCTGTCATCAGGGTATTGCCTCTGAACATGCTCACATGGGTTTCTACATCCTGTTCACTAACAACAAAGCCTTCTTTGTCACATGCCACAGAATCCATTTCATTGTCGATGTCGGCGAAGACAGGACTTGTTCCGTCCTTACCGTCTTCGCCTGTCATGCGGAAATATTTCGGTGTGCCTACGGTTTCGCTGCCGCCGGTGAAGGAATGCTTTACCTGCTTGCACCACAGGTAAGGCATAGCGTTCGTTGTTGGTACGGGTCCATCCTGCCACTGCTGATAGCCCAGATGAGACGATGGCGTTGAACCATCAACGCCTGTAAGCAGGTCACTGATGTTGAACGATGAATCTATATAGTCGCCGTTCTCACCATCACTGCCATTCTCACCATCCTTACCGTCCTCTCCGACAATCTTCTGCCATGCACTCCATGAGCCACCAGTAGTGCGGGTGCGCATATACTTATCTCCTGTCTGAAAAGTGGTATGTATATCTTGGGCAGACGGGCTACTGTTGGGCGCATACTGTGCCTCTACGCTCGTTCCGTCTGTGCCCGCATAGCCTATCTGCTGGACATCGGTATAGGTGGTTGGTGGTGCGCCATTTACCCATGTGATAATTTCATAGTTCCACAGGTATTGCCCCTGCCCTGGAGCGACAGGGCTGTTTCTCCAGCCAGTTCCACCCTCATGCTCACGGTCTGGGGGGGTGTCGTTGCTGTCAGTCACCTTATACTTGTTTACTATAGTATCAATACCACGGCCTGCTGCGCCGTCCTTCGTCCATATAGCGAGTATCTGTGGTGTAGTGCGCTCAACAGTAACACCGCTGCTGTATTCTACCTTCTCATAATTCCACAGATATTTATTGGCTTCATTCCATCGCTCGGCAGCAGGCTTGTCAGCAAGATTAGGATCGGTACTCCAGCCTTGTGCAGACTCCTGTCCGTCAGCAGGTGCTGTTTCACTGTGCTGCGCATCGCTGCCATCAAGATTGCTTGCCTTGTAATACTCCGTAACTCTAACAATGCTCCTACCATCCTTGCCGTCTTTGCCGTCTTTGAGGGTCAGGGCACCATTGGCTACATACGCTGCCAGTTCTACAACGTCAGTATAGGCCCCAATGTTACGCATCCTTGTGTGGCCATTTCCTTTGCCGAGGTTCTTGTATCCTATGAACAGGAATGGATAGCGGCCTGCAGCGGTGTATGGCAAGTCGCTCATACCATAGCCTTGAAGGGCTGTGATAAGAGGATATGTGCCTGCTGTCACATCTGCCGGACGCTGCCAGCCAATAGCATCAAAGCTCACAAGACATACAAATACACTATCGTCAAGACTGTTAAGTCTCGCTATAAGGTCGGTTATGCCTGGATTCAACGCCTGCTGGCTGCCCACCGCTTCTCCGTAGGTGTCGTAATGTGCTTCTTCAACCTTTGCCAGTGTCTGCCTGTTAATAGTGACAAGGTTAAGTCCACGCTGATATAATGTGACAAGATTACTTCCACCGTTTACCTTTACTTCACATGGCTGAGTATCGGTCTCAGCAGAATTGATGTCACGCGCTGTACCCTTTAGGTATATGTATTGCGCGTTCTCGCCATCCGTGCCGATGTATGATACGTTATAGTTGACAGAAGAACCAGCGCTTCCTGAGCCATCAGCCTTTTTGTAGTTTGTCGTTGCCTGACTCCACAGCCATTTGCCTGGAACAATTTGCGACTTGATATTATCGTAGTCAAACCATTGAGTAGGTCGAACGGCGTTGCTATCGCTTACAGCATACTTCATCACGGTAGCACCATCGACGATAATATCCTGACCAGGCTGACCGTCATTAGGGTTACGCTCTGAGGAGTATAGGTTGGTCTTGCTGTTGTCGCTCCATGTGATGATGGTCTTCGTCCAGAAATATCTGCCTGCAGTCCATAGCGGCAATACCCTGTCTTTGCTCTCGTACCATTTACTGAGGTCAGCATCTCCTGTCGGGCTGCCGTCCTGAATAGGCTGTACTGTGTCGATAGTTACAGCATAGCGATACTCTTCGCTTTGCTTTGTTATGCTTTCGCCATCCTTTGCCCACTTCGACCATAGTCCCAGTTTGCCGAAGCCACCCCATGTGCCGTTTATCCTTTGTATTACTGAGCAATAGCAGAATGGCATTTCCTCTGTCGGAGCCAATGGGTCGTCATCCCAACCGTCGCATTCCCACTCTTTTGTGGTGTCATTGAATGTTGCGCCGGACGGTTTAAGGCTGTCTCGTTCAGAATCGGTAAGTTCGTGGTTGAACAGTTTATACAGATATTGCACGCCGTCACCGTCAGCGCCCTGTACTCCCCAGTTGGTCCACAGCACAGGAGAAGAGAACGCGCCCCATTGCTGCCCAGATTCTTTGATACGGATAGAGATGTACACATATTTCTCGCTGCTCGTTGCAGGCATAGCAGTGTCGCTCCAGTCGTCGGGCACCCAGTCATTCTTTGTCTTGTCGTTACTGCTGATGCGCTGGCCCTGATGCTCAGGGTCGGGAATTGTACCCGTATTGATGCTTGCAGGGACGGTTCCGCTAAACGGATAAGTATTCAGTCTCTTATAGATATACTCCCTGTCTTCCGCATCTGCGCCAGGCTCTCCCTTAATGCCACTGATACAGACCGGGCCGCTCCATGCATCGCGTGTATTGTCACCATGACGTATGCTGCTGCACATCCACAGCAGCCACTCGCCCGTAGAAGGACGGTCAGGAACGGTGCTGCTCCAATTGCCGAGAGGAGATACTTTGTCTGCACCGCTATGGTCGGTCTCTGCAGGGGCCGGTTCGTCGCTGTCGGTGGCTGTAGGCTTTGCTGGTGTAAGGCCCTCTTTGTACCACCTGTAGCAGTTGATAGGGGTGTCGCCTTTTGCGCCAAAACGTATATAGGTAATGGTACGGTTAGTGAGGATGATGTTATCGCCCTCTTCTTCTGGTTCTGGCTGCCATTCGCCTACTTGCAGCCATGTGTTTACCCCCTTGCCTGCAAGGAATGGGGCAGAAGGCAGAGTGCCGCTACCATTAGTTAGGTCGAGCTCTGTTGGATCATTGGTGTCATCTATCGGTTGGTAATAGACGTGCAGGTCAATAGCCTTGATCTGTTCATTGGTTGGGTAAAAGATATTGCCGTCAGCATCTTTGGCCCTGACACGTACTGTCACGCCAGAGTCTGTGGAATACGTTTGCGTCTGCTCGTCGTATTCAATGGCTGGTACATATTCCCCCGTCTGAGGATTATACGTTACGGTTTCTGATGACACCTCCAGCTCGTAACTCTCCACTGGCTCTGCCATTACAGAGAAGGTACTGGAGATGAGAGGTATGTATTGTGGCAGTTCCGAACCTTCAGTATAGTCAGGATTTTTCTCATACGCCGTAAAGGTAAAGATAGCAGAGAACATTCCGTTAAAGTCATCACCCTGGCCGCGAGTGTGAGCAAGATATAAATCCGTTTCTGTCGTCCTGATGTCTGTATGCGCTGCATTCCAAGTGTTATCTGCATCGCTGCCGGTATTGCGGGTTATCTCCCAATGGTGGAAGTGTGTAATGTCTGTTCCCGTCCAACCTTCTATAAGTTTTGCATTGACATGAAGCACCTGTTCCCAGCGCACATAGCGTACATCGGCAGTCCATTCCTCGCCGAGGATAGTGCCAAGCATATAATTCATGTCTATCCTCAGCGGCAGGGCATCGGGGTTGAGAGCCCACTCAGAGTTCCACTGGTCAGTGCCAAGGATACCGGTATCGAGGTCAACGGCACGCTGGTTGGTACTGTCTGCAGCGCTTACTTCGCCCAGCTTCACGTACCAGTATGTGTCGTTATCCACTACTCCGGGCTCGCTGCCTGGGACGCTTGGGTTATAGCTTATGCTGAGTCCGTCTTTGGTGATGTAACTGTACTTGTCGTACCACTCGTTGTTGTATTGCTGCTTGGGAGTGAATACGATGTAGCCGTCTCTGATGTCGGTCTTAGAGAGGCGGGCATAGATGGTGTGGGGCTTTGTGCTCGCATAGCTTTCTATGCTGTCGGCAAGACGGCGGTTCCTGCCATACAGTTGCCATACGCTATAGGTGCCGTTGGCAGTGCCTATCCCAAGACGGGGGCAATAGACCTTGATGTCTGTCACAGGTGCTATATATACTGCGAGGTCGTTATACGAGTTATTGGCATTGGGTGTAATCTCAATGCTCGATGGAGTAATGTAGTGAGTTGGTGAAGTGCGCATGCTTCTGAAGTTAAGAATTAAGAGTGAAGAGTGAAGAATTATATTCTCCTATAAACTTAACCCCAAAATACGTTCGCGTCTCTTTAAAATCAAGGGCAACTACTGCCCTTGCAAACGCGAGGTGCGCACACTATTTTGCAGAATAAAAAACTTATGGAAAATAATCTTGCTCTCGAAATATTTGACCTCGAAGGCACAGGCAGTCAGTTCGCCACTCTTGACGAGGGCGCAAGCATCAGCATCACCGACACCAGCGAGATATTCGCCAGCGGTGACGTATGGAGCTTCTCGTTTACGCTGAATGTCTTTGCCAATGCCCACATCTTCGGCACTACGGGAGATATACACGGAGGCCGTCTGCATGAGCAGATCGATCACCGCCGCGCCCGTCTGTGGGTAAAGGGTCTGCCAATATATCTGGGCTACCTGAAACTCGGTGACGAGGTGGACGTGAAGGAGAACGGTGATGTGTCTGTCAGTCTGGAGAGCGGCCACAAGACTTTCGACGATATGATTGAGGGCATGAGTGCTCAGGATGTCAGCGTAGGCGACGTGGTGATAGGCATTGCGCTGAACCGTAAGAGGACAATAAGTGCCCAAGCATCAGGTAAGATAACTTTTAGATCAATGTCTGTCAAAACAGATAACAAGCATATTGTCGAAGAAGGATGGGCTGATTTTTCGGGTAGCATAGATTCAAGTTCTTATACTGCACGGTGGCCGAAACTGGTATTGTCAAAGGGCGTTGTTACAGATTCATCAGGTATGAGAGTTGAAATAAACCGCACCAACGTGGATCATCCTTACGATGCTGCCTACCCGTGCTGTAACATCAATGTGTGTTATCAGAAAAAGGTTCTTAATGCAGATAAACAAGAAGAAAAAGTACGCGGTTATTATCTCCGTCTTGGAAGCGGATTAAACACAACGAATGGCGGCGACGTGGAGACACGCTATAATAATGCTCCTAACTTTTTCCTCCTTTACTGGCTTGACCGCCTATTCTTGGACAAAGGTATTCACGTAGAGGAAAACCAGATGATGAATGTTGAAGGTCTGCGACGCGTGTTCCTTGCCAACCTCGGTTGCTTCTATGAAGAAATGGATACCGACAACGACAAGGACGAACTTGCACCTGGTACTCCTGAACGTGAACACTATGGAATGTATTCTTTTCCCAATAATTTTCTTATAAATGATGGTGAAATTTTTCCATACGATAGTGACGGTGGCTTAGTACGATTGGATGAAATAAAAATGAATGGCCAGAGAACGCAAGAGGTATATGCCGAAGTTTCCATAGGGGATGTTTCTTATACATACAAATCACCTTTAACCGGTTACAAGGCTTATGCTACAGGAGAGAACTATCCCAAGGTTGATGCCTCGGAGATAATCAAGTCTGTAGAAGCGGCTTTTGGCGTGAGGTTTCTGTTCGACAAAGACTATACAAAAGTGCGCATAATTCTTTTGCGTAATATCTTTCAAAACAAAGAGGTGCAGAACATAGAGTGCGAGGTGATAGAAGAGCAGAAAACGGAAAACAAGATAAGAGGTTTCGTGATGACATACGGCGGCAGCGATGATGACACCACCTATAACTACAGTGACTGGAGTCGTCTCGACACCTCCAAGACCTATCAGCAAATAAAGGATAGGTGTGTAACATCGTTTAACAAGACGTGTTACCTCACTCCTAACAATGGCAACGCCTACCGCATAAAGATTGACGAAGATGAAGCCGTTCTGTATCCAGTACTGATGGAAGTCGCAGGCTTTGCAGATGCTAAAGACGGTAACTGCGACGGAGAGGACGATACCATACAGACCGTCACCATACCCGCCAAACCACTTATCATGAACGACGTTGATGGCACATACGCAGTATTATTCAGCGGCGATATGAAAGTACCAGGTGAAGAAGTTCCTATAGCATGTCATACTTCAACAACAAGGTTTACTGTAAATTCTGGGATAGCCGTCTGGACTTATGCCGCTGGCAGGCAAGAAACAGAAAACAAATTGGATGAACTTTATAATATGCTACATAATGCTTGGAGTGAACAGGTTGAAAAATATGCCAAATCAGAAATAGATAAACTCGAATTAACCATAAATCAAGAGTTTTATCGTATTGAAGCGAGCGGAGAAGTGTTTCTCAAAGAAGGCTACAAAGCCTCTCTTCAGGACAATTATAGTTTTGAGGGCAATGACGGTACTCCTTTTGACAAAGCGGAGATAGGACTACAATTTGGCGTAATGCGTAGCAGCGGATTTGATTCCTTTATATACTACAATAATGACAACGAAGAAAATGAGGGTAATGACTATTGGGAGACTGTGCCCGGAAATAGTGTTGTTGACCATCCTGACACCTGTGACAACTACGGCAACAGTTGGGGTGTCAATCTCTCTCTAAAACTACGTGCGGAGAAGCAAAACCCGGACTTCGACCCAAAGAAGCCGGAGAGTGCAAGCAATCCGCGCTTCGTAGCGGACATCACCAACCCGAATCTGCGGCGCAGGGGACTGATGGATCAGTTCTATAAGGAATACTCTTACTGGATTCGTAATGCCCGCATCGTTACCAAGAAGGTGAACATGACGCTGGCGCAGCTGCTCTCCATCGACAAGACCAAGCGCATACGCATCGGCGATGTGACGGGCTATGTCCGCAAGATACAATACACAGTCAGCAAAAAGACGGGCCTCGGACCCGTCACGCTGGAGATAATGTATATTTGATGGATGAAAGGGGAATGGTGATATGGAGGAAGGAAGAAGGACGAAGGAATAAGGTTTATTTGTGGGGATGTTGGTATTAAACTTTCACCCTTCATCCATAAACCTTTTACCCCAAAACAATATTTAATTTTCAATGTTCAATGATTTAAGATGGCAAACGTAGTAACAGTTTCGGGAATGTTCGGCAAGGGTCACACCTATTTCGCCGACGCACCGGTAGTGATAGATATCAGTGGACTGTACTGGGGCGACCCTGTCAGTAGTCCGTTTACGGTAGTCCGCGTAGAGGTGGTATGGCTGAAGGACACAGGCGGTCAGGAGCCAGAGAAGATAACGGTGGGTGACTTCCGTGCCGACACGGGCGGACAGACCTCCATCAGCTTCGACATATCGTCGGCGCTGCATACCATCTGGAGCGGATATGACTTCAGCAAGGAGGTGGCTGCAGCACAGGAGGCGGCAGACGCAAACGACTATGCCGGACACGTGGCAACAGAGGGAGGCGACATCGGCAGCGAGGGTTACAGAAAGTACCGTGCCTATATCCTGCGTATATGGACAGAATACCTGGCAAGCGACGGGAATTTCGTACAGACGCAGTGTGAGGACTCTCTCGGTAATACCGACATCCCCGGAGGTCAGTGTTTGATAGGCGGACTGACAGAGTGGGAGAGGAGTATGGTTATAGAGGCTAAGCATGACAAGAAGTATGCCGACGCCTCTTATTGGGAACACAAAGGCCCTCGTAACGGTGATGCCAGCACCAAGCCGACAAGCTCTCCGGAACGGGTGGGGAGCAACAGCATAACGTCATGGGCTGACGTAGCAAAAGAGGGTACAAAGAGCATCTTCTATCCGGCTGGAGTATTCCCTGCCCCAGACGATCCGGAAAACAGTCTGAACCCTCGCTACTACAAGGGTCATGCGCCACTCGTGCTGCGCGACAGCCAGCCGTATATAGACTTCCTGTTCGTCAACCGACGTGGAGCAGTAGAGACATGTAGCGCACTGATGAAGGAGGCATTGAGCATTACTGCCGAGACAACAGAGTATTCCCGTGTGGAGCGGCCTACGTTCAAGCCGTCACGCTCGCTGATGACAATATCGGCAGGCGGCAGGAGGAGTTGGAGTATGTCATCAGGCAAGCAGACACGCGAATGGTTGGAGTGGTGGACAATAGAGTTTCTGCCTGCTCGTCAGAAGTGGATGCTCTACAGGGGCCCGGGCGCTGACAAGGCTATGTTCGTACCTGTAACGGTTACGCCTGCAAAAAAAAGTGTCAGCATCTATGACCGGAGCAAACAGCAATTAGAGAGTGTAGAGTTCACCGTCACCCTTGGACTGGAAGGATGAAACGATTTTTAATTCATAATTCACAATTCATAATTCATAATTATCTTTTGCCCTTGAAGTTGGAAAGATGAAACACTATATTGCAGGCAAACAAGATAGAAACGATGGTTATAAAACTCTTGGCGGCTATTGCCGCATCATACAATGAATTTATGCAAGCGATGGCAGGCGTGACATGGACAGAGTGGATATGCCTTACCTTAGGAGGTCTCCTCGGATGGGTGATAGGCGAGTTTGCCCCCGCATTCCCGCTGCTGGCAGTAGCATTCCTCTTTGTGTTATACGATGCTTGGTCAGCTTTCGAGTTAGACAAGCGAGTACATAAGGTCTATCCCGACAAGGTAAAGCGCGAGCAGGCGAAGTTCGTCAGTTATAAATTCAGGTCCGTCATACCTACGCTCATCGAGCGCATGATAATCATCATCCTGGCATTCTGCTGCGAGCGTTGGGTCTTCGTACACGTCAGCGTACCATTCAGCTATATTGCAGCTGCCGTAGTCTGCGCGGAGCAGGCACTGAGCATTGCAGAGAACAAGGCATCATGCCGTCTGCCGGGCGACAAGCACGCAAGGCTGTGGAAGATGCTGGCGAAGGTGCTGATAGACAAGACGGAGAGGCACTTCGACATAGACCTCGGCCCTGAAGTCCATAAAGAAGAATTTAAAGAGCAGTAAAGATTTTACAGCAGTTAGTTTTTTTCATACATGTTTTTGAAGGTTTTAGCCTTTTAAAGGTATTTAGGTTAGTTTTTTGGTTAGATTAGAAACGAAGAAGACCGCAGTCCGTGAGGATAGCGGTCTTTGCTTTAAGGCTCATGTGCCAGCCTACCTGAGACATGGAGCCTGAAACTCAAAATCCAAAGGCTTTGTCTATCTCCTCCTCGGTCTCGTCACGCTCCTCGGAACGTAAGTACTTCGGCGGCGGTATTGGGGTCAGCAGGAAGTCCGGCAGCCATGCCTCTTCATGCAGCCCGCCAAGACTATCGCAGAAATGTAACAGGACAAAATTGTTCTTGATGCCTATGCCCTCACCTTCACGGCCATGCCAGCGGTTAAGGAGCAGACGCACGGCATCGCGGAACTGATACTTTGTCTCAAACCCGTGTTCGAGGTGGTCACGCAGTGGCACGGAGTCCATGTTCTCCGCCACGCGGTAATAATGCTTACTCATAATTTTTTCTTTTATAAACAAAAACCAAGAAAACCCTTTTTGAAAGTTTCAGCACTGTCGTGCTTATACTCTGCTATCGTCATGAATGTGGTCGTAAGTAAACTTCCACCATCTTCCTGCCGATATCACGACCTATCCTAACGGAAGTTTAAACTTTCCAAAAGAAAAACCCTGCTGACGCAGAAAAAACCTCTGCTTGCGTTCTTTCATTCTACTGTTGAGTCAGTCTGATGCACAATCTGTTTTTTTAGCGACTGGAAGGAGCGGGTTTTTCCTGACAAGGCACTGCCTTACTGTAAGGAAGGTGCAGAGATTCGAGGAAGGGTGACATGGGAGCTCGCTCACGATGGCACAATTACTTGAAGCGCTGCAAGGTCTGAACAAGACCAGTGCCGATGGCAGGGGTTTTTTAGGTTTTTGTTTTCATTCGCAAAGGGGTCTTACTCATAAGGGATAAATTCAAACTTATCGTGCCACATCCACAGCTTCCACCACACGTGACGGCGGGAGAGGTGCAGAGTATAGACAAGATCATGAGGATGTTCTTCCTTCACCACATGCAGGGCAAAGGGCTTTAGGAGATATTCGTAACCATCCTGCTGTCTCCAGCCGCAGTAGGTGCGTATGTGGCGTACCACCTTGGCAATGTCCTGCAGGCGCTTAACACTGGCAGGCAGACTGTTGTCGTAGAGATTAGTGTCTTCACCCCATGCGAGGGTGTAGAGAGCAGCACGGGTGATGTATGCCTCATGTTCCTTGGGTCTCACCTCCAGGTAGCCACTCTCCTGATACTTCTGCAGCACCTTGAAGTAATCCAACCACGGCTGCAGGTTTTTGTGCTTTCTTCCAAACATTTATTTAATTGAAAATTGATAATTGAGAATTGAAAATTATTCTATAACCTTTAACCGTTAACCGTTAACCTTTAACCATAAGTCACCATATCTCCATGATATCCGTATCCTTTGTGGGCGGTGGTGTTGCGATAGTGTCGTTGGCAGGTTGAGGGGTAGGGGACTCTATCGGTGTCGTATCATCTTCCCAGCGGTGGCCGTTGAGATAGCCCTGTGGGTAGCACATGCGTATGCCGTCGCGCTGACAAACGTTGCGGTATGCCCCGATGCCGTCGAGTGCCGCACGCTGGTCTTTTACTGACAGACGCTTCCAGGCACGTTCTGCCGCCATCTTGTCACGTTTCAGGGCGTAGGCATTCCAAAAGGTATTAAAGTCGCAAATTGATTCTTTCATTTTCTCATTTCTTCATTCTTTCATTTCTCTAAAAAAACATTTTTCATTACTCTTTGTCAAGGGAGGATTTCATTTGTTAAAGTGAAATCCGTAGCGTTCCTGAAACATCTGGTCTATATGGTCGGGCACGCGGTCTTCACGCTGCTGCATGAGTTCGAGCTGACTGACATACGACTGGAGCAGGGCGGTAAAGTCGGGGTCGGGACTTTCGCTACCCTCGATATGGAACCGCTTCTGTGCATAACGCAGTTCGCAGACAAGGCGGTGGTGATGTGTGAACATTTCATGATTGCCCCATACCAGGAGCATAGCGCAGATGATGGCGCACTTCTCACGGCTAACAACAGATAGCCCTGCTTTAAGCGCAGCGTCGTACATAGCCTCGCGCTGCTTGAATTGTGGATTGTCTAATAGTGATTCCATTTTCTTCTTTTAGTTAAACTTTCGGAGGTCCCACGCGGGGAGGGCTCTGCGGCCCCTCCCGTGTAGTTTTACTTTCTGAGTTGTGTTACTTTGTACCTTTCCCATAAGCAATCCAAATTTAATTGTTCAACATCTATTTTAACAGGTTTTACCAGCCTATGCCAGTATTCGCCATATTTTCCTTTCTTCTTTATGTCGGTCATAATCTTCTTGCAAAACCTCTCGTAGTTATATATGCACTGGCCATTCATAATGCACTCATAGAAGTAACCGACGGCTTCCTCTGCGGTGTCCATGCTTTTGCGCTCACCCATCTGCAGGGTCTTCATACCGTACTGCATCAGGCAGGGATAGAGATACGTCTTCACGTGCTCGTTGATTTCCTGCATATCGGCAGTCTCAAAGTAGTGCTTTGTCATCAGCGCCTGGTCTGCTACGAGTTGGAGTTTCTTCTTACGCTCCTCCAGTGTGTCGGGCTTCATGCTGCTGTTGCGCTGCATGTAGTGCCAGTAGCCGCTCTTGTCTGTCAGCGTGAGGTTGTCGGCGGTGATATTATGGCAGTTGCCGTCCTTGTAAGTGATATAGTCCGTAGCCTTGTAGCCGCACTTCCACGTCTCTGCCACCAGTTTTGCAGCCTGCCAGTAGTGCATCCTCTTGTTTTGCATTATGTTAATGCGCACTGTTGCCTTGCGGCCATTCACAGTGGTAGCATATATAGCCTTCTTCGGCTTGCCGTTGTAGCGAAACTCAGCATCTGCGGACACCTCCAAACCAGGAACGCTCTTTACTTGTCGAAACATAATCTCTTAATCTTTTAATCCCTTAATATCTTAATCCTTTAATCCCCCTTCACTCCTGCACTCCTGTGATAACCCTGTTTCAGATGGGGACGCACCCAGACTTCCTTGATAAACTTCTCCTTGCCTGAGCCACACCAGCGATGACTGATATAACCTCGGACGGGAATGATTCGATTTACGGTGATATCCGTGTACCAGTTTTCGTCGCGTATCACAATGTCCTTATCGTTTGCCGTGTCTATTTCCTCCTTCTCTGAATAATGCTGTTCCTGTGGCGAACCCTTACCTTCCTCTATAAGATGGTTGACGGTAAGTTCCATGTCCTGTTCCATAGCAAGGAAGGAGACAACAATATTCCTAATGTGCGCAAACAGAACAGCACTGTCTGTACCAGACTCTTTCAGGGAGTGACACATGAAGTAATCTGTTCGGGGCATACTGACTATCTCCTGTGTGGAGTACGATTCATAGAACATCAGGCGTCCTTCACGTATGTATGCTACCACGATTGTCAGCTGCTCACGCTTTCTGATATGATAGAGAATGGTGTCTTCGTGACCCTGGTTAGGAAATACCAGTACTCCGGTAACGAGGTCATCCTCCTTCACCATGTTTTCTATCTTCTTGTTGCCGCGATAATAGTTCCTGCCACGGTTGATGAGCTCCTGGTAATACCCCTCTGTCATCACATAGGTCAGGGCCTTACCCTTGTGCAGCATCTTCATCAGTCGTGCAATGTTGCCCATCAGCCTATACCGCAGCCACGGCTCGTAGTCGTCGTCTATCATGGGCCAGTTCATTGTCAGCATCTTGCGCTTGCCGCGAAGATATGGCAGGTGGGTATAACGCTGTTCTGCCTCGGTATCGAGGTCCAGTCCCTCCATCGGCTCATAGTCCTCGGCCACGTGTTCCTCAGGATTGGTGTACCGGGCTCTCTCTGCCTGTGCCTGACGTAAATCCTCGTTCAGCTTTGCCAATGTCTGCCCCAATGCCTGCAACTCGTCTGTATGTGTTTCGGCGGGAGTCAGCTTTTGTTCAAGTTCTATTATCTCCGTTTCAAGGTTCTTTATCTCATCGCCCTCTGTTATGTCGGCATTCTTCACCACTTTCTCTGCCGCCTCTATGTCGTCGGCATACTTGTCTGCCAGCTGCCGCATATAGCGCTCCTCGAACTTGGAGGCTTTCTTCAGCACTACGTTCTTCGGCCAGATACCCTCGAATGTTCCGTCTGGATTCTCGTCAAGTATTGTGGTGCAGTTGTCTTCGTTGTTTGTATTGCCATACATATCGACGGCAAGGTAGTAGTGGTTCTCATCTCTGCATAGTGCCACGCCGTCCATTTCCTCTGCCCCCTTGATAGATGGCACATGGAAATGTACCACATCCATTTTCTCAGGGCGTATGCCGTTGAAGTGGAAGAGGGTTTGCCGTGCTGCTTTGAGGTGACTGAAGTCGTTATACTTGTTGCGGATTTCGCTTTTCTTTTCGAGATATGCCTTCCGGGCTTTCTTCTTCTGCAGTTCCTGATAGGCGCCTTTTATCTCATCCCTCTGTCTGCATAGCTCGTCAGACTGCGCCTTAGTCTGTTCTATCTCACTCTCTAATGCGGCAATCTTCCTGTCGATACCTGCTATTATCACTTCGCGGTTATGCTGTTCCTCACGCTGCCGCGACTCCAGTATCATCCGTTCCCGGTTTGCCTTACGCTCCTCACGCGGCAACCTTTCAGGTCTTGTGGGTTTGTTCACTGCTTCCAGGTCCACCTCACCCACCGGCTGCAGACCCAATGCTTGTTTCATTTTTTCTAACATAGTTATTGGTTTATTTAATTTAACACTACATATTTTCCTTCAATGCCAGAGCATTTCAGGCGTCTATCACACTCTTCGCCCCATGCTACGAGACAGGAACCAAAAAACGGAGAACCAGACCGTCCGTCGGGGCGCAGGAATTTTACACGGCGGCGCATGAATATCATGGACTTTGCCGTAGGGAATATCACCTCCTGAAAGAGGAGGTTATCAACCTGATTCTTCAGGAGCGCTATGCCATTATCATGTGCTGCCATCTTCTCACAGAATTTGCGTAGGGGAGCGCGACTGTACGGAGGGTTCATCCATACCACGCCTCGCCAAGTGTGTTTCAGACCATCCTCTTCGATGTTATATGTCAGGGGCGCAATAGGGTAGGGCGGCTCCAATGGCGCACACGGGTCGGTGTCAAAAGGACCAAGCTCGTCAATAATCCACCTCGGAGTGTACCATTCGTCAGAACTCACCACGGCATTATGTTGTGTCCTTGTGTCCATTACTTACTTATCAGTTCCGGGTTATCGTGGATGTTGCCGATGACTTCTTTTTTCCAACCGTCTATCCAATGTTGAAAGAGTGGTGTTTCTGCATAGTCGCCTGTCATTGCGTCTTTTATGACTGTTGATACTCCTGCGAACAATGCGCCTTTTTCCAAATATTTTACAACGTGCCTAATTGAATTACTTTCCAGGATATCCCCCTCGTAAATCTCCTTGCCATTCTTATCTAACAGCCCCGTAAACTGTCCGACGGTTTCAGGGTCCACCTGATAGTCATCCCAACTCTTGTTCGTAGCAAACTCATCCGGGCATACGAAATGCCATCCCCTGTTCTGCAGGTAAAAACCATGCAGCCACTCATTGTTCTTGCGGTTATATCCGCGAAATTTAATTGTTCTCATAGTTTGTTATAGTTTTACATTAAAATACTTCTCAATGAATTCCTTGTAATTGGGGGGGGGTAAGAATTGGATTACTGTCTTGTGGTCATCCCATGCGTTTTGTTTGTCGAAGAATATTTCACGGACAAACCACTCATAGACATCGGCATATTTTTTCCACGTCTTGTTAGCAGGGTGACTGTCAATAAACCGCTGTGCCGCACGGATATACCCTTTGACCATACCAGGCATAGCACGAAAACTTTCACGTCGCCTGCGGTAGTACATCATAGGGCAGCACATACAGCCCAAACGGCGTTTCGGGTCTATGGTACCATCTTCGCGATAGTAAAGCGGATGTACCATGATACCGCGAGCCTCAATAAACTCTACAACGTCTTCGTCCGTCCAGTTAAGAATAGGATAGAAGGCTTCCACACCCTCCTTCTTTTTTCCTCGTCCATAGACACGGCACTCCGTAGGTTCCTCGTAGCGTTTGTTGCGATCAGTACTCTCAGCCTTACGAATGCCCATGATGCTACGGTCGAGTACCTTGTATTCCTTCAGCACCTTACAGCATGAGCGCTGAAAACGATTGGGGAATCCTACGCGGCCCATGAACTGAAAGAAAGTCTCTTTGGGCCGTATCATTTCGGCCCCATTTTCCTGTGCATGTTTGATAGTGCCAGGTGGGTCAATGGTGGTATTCTTGTATATGGCTCGATACTTTATGCCCGCCATACGAGCCAGCTCCAGTATCACGTCACTATCCTTACCGCCAGAATAGGCCACCTCCACGACGTGCCCATCCTTACCTGTAGCCTGTATCAGCTTGACGGCCTGGTTTACTTTATTCTGTAATTCTTCTGTCATAGTCTCAATCTTTAATATTCAAATACTCTTTGCAATCTCACTCAGCATACTGGCAGCCTTTGTAAGTTCCTCTGCAGACACACCTGCAGAAGCCGCTCTTCTGCAAAACTCCTTGCGCTCATCGTCAGACGCATTGATAAATTCATGTATAAGTCTGTCTATCATAGTTCTTTTTAAACTTTTCAATGTTCAATGCTCAATGTTCAATCTTCAATGTCTTCCGGGCATGGCGCAAGCCACTTGCCAATTTTCTCAAACACATCCAACGGTGTCGCGCCTGCATAGATGGGCTCACACTCCTTGCCGAAGAACATCCAGGCGCAGGCCCCGAGATTGATGTTCTCAACACAGAAAGGCGAATTATAGCCGTAATCTTCCGGAGTAGCAGGCCTGTGCTCATTGTCTATGCTGATGTTCAACACGAGGACGGTATGCTTCACGTACTGCCACTTGCCATCCTTGTCCTTGTAACTCGTATGATCGTATGGCCAGCCAGCATTGCAGTCGTACGGAGCATCGTCCCAGTCGTCACCCCACTGCTTTTTCAGATCAGCCTCAGTGAAGAACAGCCTCCAGCCAGAGTGTGTCGTTTCTTTGTCCTCGTCAAGAATGTCAAGACGTTCGCACCGCTCCACGTAGCAAAGCGCAAAACCCTTTGCCGTATAGTCCGACAGCTCGTCAGCCGTCAGTTTCAAAAAGTCTTTTTTGATGTACATGATTATTCTCCTTTAATTTGTTTCTTCAAATTCTCAACAAGTTTCGTGATATTGCTGCAATCCATATCCCCATGAAGGAGACTGTCGTACAGAAAATCCTCCACCTTCTTGACGAACACATCAGTTCGGATATATTCATCATATTCATCAGAATTTGGTTTTGTTTTCCTTATCCTATCAGAGACTAAAGATGTGTGTATAATCTTTGGAGCTTCGTCTATTGCCATGTCTATTCCTCCCTTAGTTTCTTTAATTGTTTTTCCAGTTCTACAAGTACATCTGACAATGTGGGGTTTTCGTCAAAATCATCTGTAACAAAAGACCTTGCAAGCCGTACTGCTTTAATCTGCTCTTCGCTTGGTTTCCACTGGTTCTGTGGCTGCACGCGGTCTTTGAGGGATTTAAGCCAATCAATTTCTGCCTTATAGGCTGGCTTAACATTTACTATATCACCGCCTAAACGTTTTAAATCACGAATAATTGTGTCCTTCATATCCTCATCTTCCTCACTCCAAGCGGGGTTCTGTCCAATCTTCGTCAATTCCTTCTTCTCTGCATCCCATTTATATCCTGCATCCGTCATTTTAGCAAAAAGAGTATCACGCTGTTCTTTGGTTGCTGGTTTTACATCTTCATCATTAGGTGCAAGACAACCTTTTTCAGAATCAGACTCAAAATGAGGATACATAATGTTATAATAACAGTAGTAACTTAAAACACAATGTTTCTTTGGCATACCTTTTAGTATGAATACAATCTTTGGTTCACCGCATTCATAAGTACAAAGCACATCACCATCCTTTGCATCTTGGATTGTCCAAGAACGAATGTTTTTTGGACTTGTTGATAAGCAGCTAAATTCCAAATCAATATCGGCAAGATCTTTAGTACATTCAATAATTATACCAATCCTATCACCAACAACGACCCAATCACCAACCTTAAACTTTGATTCAACCTTATCGGTAGGCTTCTGCTCACCTTGCTTTTCAAGTTCTTGCTTTGCATCACATATACCTTTGAGATAAGCATCATCTACATCTTTCTTGGTAAAAGTTTCACCTTGCTTTTCAAACCATCCAAGCCAACGTTTATAATCTTCACTATTTCCCGCTGGTTCATATCCATCAGCGCCTTCTTTCAGGTGCTTAAACAACTCCTTCCTCACCCTCTCATCCTCGCTCTCTTTGAGTTCGGGGAGAATTTTTCTTACATCATCTGCAAAGATAGTTCCGCTTTCCTTAACAGTATCCAAATTAAGTATTACATCAAATTTTTCAATAGCCACGTCATAGCGTTTTGCTTTTTCTTCGATTGATAAATTTTCCATCGTCATTTCTCCTTCAATTTAATTCCCAATTCTTTCAATTCCTTTTGCTTGCGCTCTTTGCAGAAACGGCAGTTGCCATGATGAATATAAACCCAACCTAAGAGGTCTTTTATTATCCGCATATCCCTTTCTTCGTTTTCAATACAAAAGACAAAGTAGAAATAGAGGTAAGCCTCTACGCAGAAAGCAAGATAAAAGGTAAAAAGGTATAACATATCTATTCTTTGTAGCAATCAATTTTTACGATGGCATTTTTCTTCTGCCTTACTCATCTTTTATTGTTCTTTTATAACCACACCTTTCTGCTAAATAGTCACATCTATTATCGAGTATTTTCCTTACACCATCGTAGGCACACATTAGTACATCCTCTGGTATCAGTAATTCCTCGGTATTTCTACAAAATCTACTTGGCATAAAGCGTATTTTGTATTTCACTTCGGTCTTCACATCTGCGACAAGAAACATTCTATCTTCGTCTTTATGACCTATTCGTCTGCACGCTTGTAAGTATCCTACAGTCTTACGGATTTCCGTAGCAAGAGGTATTTCTATCTCAAATACGGTGTTAGCATACTGAATAAGTTTAAAGATTTC
>Ga0326512_10000090_pt1 | contig 71258 bp, 56 predicted proteins | sample 1_2617_0518_D_FD_203652 | JGI IMG/M metagenome (GOLD analysis project Ga0326512, IMG submission 203652) | Bovine rumen microbial communities from UC Davis, California, United States - 1_2617_0518 | ecosystem: Host-associated > Mammals > Digestive system > Stomach > Rumen | place: USA...
AATTCTTGAGGAAAATAAATCGTTAATATATCTTTACCTTCCCTAATTAAATCGTAGACTTCATCAGCATCTTGAAATGCTCGTGATAATAATTCATCGAATTGTATTTTTGAATGAATCATCCCTTCTCTATATTTACCTAACCAGCCACAATATTTAATTTCCATAAAATACCCCCTTAAATAAAAAAAACATGGAGTTCATCACCTCATGTTTTAATAAATTGATCAAAAACATTCTGGAATATAATCTTCGATCCATTCTTTACGATGTTCGTATCTTTTACATCTTATTGGATCAAAATTATATTTACCAGTTGTTCTATCAACATTGTATTCTTTAATTAACCAACGTAAATAAATATATTCTGCATTGTCATAAATGTCTGACAGTTGGTAAATTGCATATTCATCAGCTATTCTTTCGTCCAATGTGTCATTAACAAGATGACCAATTTCATGCCATAAAGCTAATTCGATTTCTTCTTTTGAATAATCAATAAAATCACTGCTTCGAACAACAATCATTTTTACATGTTCTGCTGAGTTGATAACAGCATTACATTTGTTTATTCGATCAAGTTGTATTACTGCGTTACGTGTCTTTGTAAAATCTTCCTTATTAGAAAATGCATGTGTCATAAGGAAATTATAGTTTAAACAACCTCGTTCAGGTACTTCGAGTACAGTATAATTATTGAGATTGCACATTTCTTCAATTCGTTTGTCAATGTCTTCGGGAAACGTATAAGGTGTACATCCAAGTTCATTGAGTATTTCTAATAAAGTCATGATAAGATCAATCCTTTCAAATATATAAATTTAATACATATCATTCTATGTATCAATATAATTATATATACATGTTTAAAGAATTAATATTATGCATGTCTATATGGGAAAATATTCAGGAAAATAATTTTCGTCATCATCATTGAAATCAATGATACTTGGATCTGATATCAACATATCAAATCTTCCATGTTTGAGATACATTAATATCTCTTTTATCAATTCCAGTTTTTGTCTATCTTCGTCGCTCATGTAGACATTCTGTTCATAAATATTAACAAAATCATCAAGAGTTCTTGTAAGATATTTGATTGAGCCAATAGAGATTTTATCAACCTTATCAGGGTTATCAGTATAAATATACATAAAATGTATACTCTCCTTTCTTGTTATTAACATTTCTAAAACACTTTATAATGTTTTATCATATTAAAAATATATGTATGGAGGTTTCAAATATGTTTAATACTGAAGATAATGAAACAATAATGGCTCTTATTAACAAACGTCATGATGGAGAACTTGTAATACCTTTGTATGTCAGAGTTGGTAAAAACATTTACTCTCTTATTGATATACCTTATATCCCCGACTGTTCACCATCTATCTTTAAAGTAGGATTTGGTTCAAGTAATTCCTTATTCATAAAAACTAAATTTCCTACTGAAGAACTTATCAACTTCTCAAATGTGAAATGTTTCAATCATTTTGATGAAGATGCTCAATGTTTAATTCAATACTTCGTATTTGAATCTTCTGATGTTGATAAAGATGATGAATTATCAAATCAGATTAATACGTTTTATGATGTTCTTCTTGATTATACTATGAAATCCGCTAATGCTAATAAACAAGAACGTATTAAGAGAATATTAGAAGATGAATCTAATTATATCTAATAAATTTTCATTTTCTATTTTTCTAATTTCTTGATATATATATTATATAATTGAGGGGGAGTATTGTAAGTATTGTTTTTATATAATATTATATATTGTGAAATATGATGGAAAAGAGGAGAACAAAGAATGAATAAAGAATTATTTGATTATAAGGAAAAAATACTTTCGGCGGGTTTTCTAAGGCATCAGACAGGACAACAATACACCTGTCAATGTCCATTCTGTAATGATAACAGAAAACATTGTTATGTGTTGATTAAGATGACTGATGATACTCCGGTTCTTTTTAATTGTTTCAAATGCAATGCACATGGTATTGTTAATGATAAATTCTTGGAGTATTTTGGTATTAATGATATCAAATCTCCAAAGAATTCATTCAGTCGTAAGTTGGATATCAACAACACTGCATCAACCAAGATTCCAGATGCGATTGTCTCTGAAAAGGACAATATTGAAGGAATTTGTCAATACATCCATGGTAGAGTGGGTCAATATCCCACTTTACAAGAGTTGCAATTTTTTCAATACGTTGGAAGACCAATTGGATATGCAAAAGAATATTTGGGTTGTGATAATACAAAAATATTCAGAAATCGTAATTGGTTTAGATTGACAAATGGTAATATCATTGGTAGATGGAAAGATGATGATACAGAAATGAGATGGTTGAGATATAAATCCAATAGAGCTAAAGGTAGTGGTTTATATACAATCAAGATTCCGTTTGACATGTATCAAGATATCAATGTTATAATTGCCGAAGGAATCATGGATGTTATAGGTTTATATTATAACTATCATGAATTCAGTAACTGTGTATATATTGCTTCTATGGGTAAAAACTATGAAAGCGGCATAAAACATATTATGGATAAAGGGATATTTGGAGATAGTGTTAATATCAAAATATTCAAAGATCCGGATGTAAATGTTGATTCAATTAGAATTGATGGAACTTTGCAGAAAATGTTTAAACGTGTTGATATTTATGAAAATCTAAAAGGATTGGATTATGGCGTCGATCCCTCTGATTTGGATATTCATAAAATAATAAGGAGGAATATAAGATGAGAATATCGAAAGAAAACTATTATCTCAACATTGCAAAGGAGATTGCTTCCCGAGGTACTTGTATCAGAAGAAACTTTGGTTCTGTCATTGTTAAAGATGATAGAATCGTTTCTACTGGTTATACTGGTGCTCCTCGTGGTAGAGTGAATTGTTGTGACTTAGGCACTTGCATACGTACTGAGAAACAAATACCAAGAGGAGAAAGATATGAATTATGTATTGATGGGAATACATCAATTGGATTAGCAAACAGAAGTTTTCCTTGTACAATAAAGGAACTTGCTGAAAATAAGCATATTAAAAAGATTGATGTATTTGTATATGCTCAAGGAATGATCATACCTGTTTCAGTTGGTAAACCTGTTTATGTTGGTTTGAAGAAAACAATAACTCTTCACTTTGGAGATTTATCAACTTTAACATGTACACCTGATCACAAACTACTTTTGGTTGATGAAACATATAAAGAGGCATCTCGGTTGAGACCATGTACAGATGTTGTAATGGGTTATAGAAAATCAATAAAAGATATTTCTACTAATTATGATATATTGGACATAATACCAAAATATGTTGTCAGAATAACAGAAGATGAAAGTCTTCATGAATGTTATGATATTTCAGTACCGGGTTTAGAAAACTTTGGTGTTGAGATATGTGGAACTGGTTCTGGTATATTCGTTCATAACTGTAGATCAGTTCATTCTGAAATGAATGCAATAATAAATGCATCAAAAGAAGAAATGAAAGATGCAACATTGTATCTTGTTGGAATAGAACATGATTCTGGTAATATTGTCGAGAATGCAAATTGTTGTGCAATGTGTAAACGTGCAATAATAAACTCAGGAATCAGTAAAGTTATCGTAAGATTATCAGATACAGAATTCAAAGAGATTGATGTTACTGAATGGATTGATAAAGATGATAGTCTAGAAAATGTTGTTGGATATTGATGAGGTGATTGAATGAAGTTTAAATCGATATTAAATCGAATTTATAACATCATTGTTCACATGCTTTGTGATTGATGAAAATGAAATTATTATTGAGGGGCTATAAGCCCCTCAATAAATATTCTCTTTTTTCTCCTTTCATATTATATATTATTTATATGGATAATAGAATATCAGTCTATATCCAAATATAATGTGAAAGGAGTGTTTGTGATGAATGATATAAGAATCATTCAAGGTCAGAAGATAACTTACTTCGTGGCTATGACAATATCACGAAGACATATGGTTTGGTAAGTAAATTACTTGAACCTGTTGTGAAAGATGGCAAATTAGCATATGACTTCAAGGCGTCTACTGATGATAACAAAAGTAGATAAGACATAATAGAATAAAAATACCAATTCACATTGGTTTCTTTTTTTATAACGTATCCCAAGTTTTTGTATTAGAATTGAATATTTTAATCTTTACATTATCTGAATCAGTTTCATCAATTATTAATGTCTTTGCATTAACATCGTTATTTGATGAATCATATACAGTACCGATATCTCCAATATTTCTACCACGAATAGTTTGCATCTTTACAGGAATCCAAGAAGTATTAGTATTGTCATTTGTCATTTTAAATGATTGAATACGCGGGAATACAAGTTGCCAATTCCCAAATGGTAAATGATCATTTGAGATTCTTTGTATGTTATTACCAATTTCCAAATCATTATATTGAACAAAATCAGGTTGAGAGTATATTGGTCTATTTGTCAAATCCTTTGGAGATGTTCCATTTATAATTCGATAATTATTTGTCATTATATTGAATAATAAGTTTCCTTCTGAATCTACAATTTTTTCTGTTGTATTATTACGAATATCAATCATGTCATAATTCATTGCAGTTCTTGTCACATGTAAATCTCGTGTTTCTGGATCAATTCGGTATTGTTCATATTCTAAACAATCATAATTATAAACCCATGTCATTGGTCCAACTCCATCAACATCCCATACAATCGTTGTTGCAGGATTGGTATTGACGTAATTCTTATATAGTAAATCATTTTTAGGTAACATCGTTGTTGTATCAGTAGTCATCAGATTATTGAATCCATGATATACGATTCCATACATGAATTTTCTATTGGTGTTATCATTGGGATTATCCCATCTCCATAGTATATATGAATCATATCTCAACACATTCAATTCATTTAATGTATTAATAATACCTTTTGTATTTTTCACTTTTGCAATGGCATAATCAAAACCATCGCAGTATAATTTACATAAATCAACAGTTGTTGTATCTTTCTCGTTTCCTGCATTATCATTATTGGCGTTTACAATTCCTCTTACAGGTGTTTTATTTTGTTTTATTACATTGATGAATGAAGCAGTTTGCAACACAGTCAAATTTGTCAAATCTTCATTATCATCTGCATATGTAACAGGTAATTCACGAATTGTTGGAATAATTGAATTAATATAAGATTCGTTTAAAGTTACTCCACCCCCATAAAGTTTATAAGAAGAATATTCTTCGAATTCAGAAATACATTGATTCTTAACCCATGTACCAGTTAAACCATCTTCCGATGAAACGATGAAGTTATAAACATAAAGACCTGTTGTTTCTCGTACTAATGCGAATAGATCAGGAAAGATATCTCCTTTAGAAGTTTTAATTGATTCAAGATGATTTCTATCTATATACAATTTAACTTTTAATCCTCTTCCATTTCCTGTTGTAGGAGATGAACCATATTCATCGGTAACACCAGTGCCGATATCAGGAAGATCAAAATTGGATAAACTTATTTCTTTTTCATTTGCAGATAGAGTTACTTCAGTGATAGCACCACTTTCATCAACAGAAGTTACAATGTACTCAAATGAAAAACCTCCAACAATTATCAATCCAACATCATCAATCTCATATCCAGAACCTCCGTTAGTTATTAATGCAATATGGACATTCGTTGTATTAACTTTAGGATTGAGATTTATAGTATAACGGAAATTGTTATGATATACTAAATCAACATCATTCAATGTATTTAAAAAAGAACTTCCTGAAGTAGATGTTTCAAATGCAAATTTATTTGAATATCCTTTTTCTTGATATACTGGAACTCCGTTTATTGTTAATGCAGTCGGTCTAACCCATCTGGTTGATAAGGTATTATATAATTTATCTTTATCTTCTTCAATATAAGAAACTTCGGTACGTACATATTTTTTATCAACAACTTGTGTTGGTGCAATCCCTTCAAGACCAGATAATTGTACAACTGACGTTGGTATATCACATATTCTTGCAGCGGTTCTATCAGGTTTAGGGAATTGATCAGTTGCATTGTTCTTGTAAGTCGTATCATCATTAGATATTACATAAACACGACCTATACTATCTTTATTATCTTCACCATTGGATATTTTACCAGGATCAAGAATTAATCCCGCAGCTTGAAAAGTCTCAACACTGTCATCTGTTGTTGATGGAGTTTTATGCATTGCATACATTGTCAAATGTTCAGGAACGTTACCATCACCATAATCTTGTATCCATGTTGGTAAACCACCCCATTGATTCAGATTATGAGGAAATGTATCATATATATCAGATGATGGAATTCCTGATGACATTCTTATTCCTGCATAACCAACATCAGTTGTTGTTTTTACAAATGGAATACTTTCGTCAAAGTGAACATCGAATATTGATACTAACGGATTGGTTGATGTACCATTAATACAATTCTGTGCGAAATATGACATCACGATTTTATATGTATTTTCATCAACATATTCCCACGGTAAATCCTTAGTCATTTTGATTGTTGTATTTTCATCACAATCAAATGGAATAATATAATCAGTTTGATTATCTACATGACGAACTGTTATTGTTTGAGGATTCAATTCAACATTAAAGTCTGATGTTGAAGAACCTGAAAAAGCTCCTTCTGTTTTAGAATGACAAATAATGACATAGTTTGAAGTAACACTACCATCAGGTGTAGCATTGTATGTCCCATCAATACCTGTATAAATTTTAGCATTATAAATAGAAGAATTCCCTTCATTTGATATGAAGAATATTTGTTCATTTCTTGAATTTGTATTGTTTTCAAATGTTAAAGTTGGACCAATATTGGTTTGATCACAAGTAAACCAGAATAATGGATAACCGATCAATCCATCATCAATGACAGCATCAGTCTCGTATGTTGTTGAATCCTTTTGTGTTAGATTCAAAGGTTGTAAGCTTTCTATCAATGGATAGTAATACGTTATACCAGTTACGTTTTCATTGAATTCAATGCTTTTTTCAGATGTATAATTTCCATTACTATCCAATATTAATAACTTTGGATTTGTATTTGTTTTAATCCATCTATCTGCAAATACTTCAGATGAATTTGTACTTCCAGCAAATGGTATAATACATTCTGTTGTATTTGTAAATGATATTCGATAATTATTTCGAGTAGTTTCATCATTTACAATAGTCTGATAATTTGTTGATAATATACGAGCAAACATCAATCCATTTACCATCGAGCAATATGGAAATGTTGATGTTGAAACATTGAGAATTCTATTTATGTTTTCATCAACAAAATTTATTTTTGAAATGATTGAATAATCATATGGTAATTTTTCCGATTCGATAATGATATCCGAACCGATATTATCAATTTGACCTTGGAACATATCACCGGTTAATCTGTCTTGAATCTGTTTCTTTTTATCAGTTTTCATCAACCAATGTTTTCTTTCTTGCTCAAGTATAAGTGATAAATTATTATATCCAAGCATCCAATATATTTTTTTAGGTAACATATAATTCCTCCTATTTTATAATGATCCATTTTACATTATCATTTTTAATATTTGCAATGTATAAATGCCCATTGAATATCAATAATGATGAAGATGTTATATCGTTATTGTGTTCATCTGTTATACGAAAACCTTTTAAAGATGAAACATCATAACCTTCTATATCTAATTTGAATATAAAAGTCAATTCACATTGAATTGTAGATGAATTGATATGAACATATGGATCAAATATTTCTGATGATATTACATTATATCCCCCTACGGGTAAATTATCGTTTACATTATCTCCAATCTTTTCAAATATGGAAATGTTTGGTTTCTGATAAATCGTTTTTGTAATATTATCAATATCATTTCTATATAAAGAATTGGTCATTATGTAATTGACCAACATATCTTTGGAATAACTGTAAAATTTATCATCATCTTCATATCTAATGAATCCAGCGTTTCCAAAATTATTTCTTATATATCTGATGAGATGGGAACGAGTCATATTCTCAAATGTCTCTCTTATTCTGTTAATGTAGTCTAAACCAAATTCATCATAATAATAAACATTTTGTTTTAATATATCATTATTTACAATTTGATTCATTTCATCTTTATCCAATTTTCTATTTAATAAATCTTTGAATGTAAATGTATCTTCATATAGTTTTTTCAACATATCATCACAGATAACACTCATTGTGTAAGATTTGTTAAATGTTGGATCATAGATATAAACTGTTGGTTGTTGATTTTTAACAGTCCTATCATATAATCTATCAATTAAAAATCTATTTGTATAATCATAATATGAAGTCAATGATAGATGATGATATGCAGGTAGAATATAGGATTCTGTGTATGAATGATTCTTAGATGGAATTATTTCATGCATAATAGTTTGATAGTTCTCATTAATGGTAAATACATAATAAGCATTCTGTTTATTATATGCATTCTGTGACAATAATTGAGAAACATCTTCTGATGAATTTATGTCTATATTTAAATCAGTAACATTATACTCTACTTCTTCAATTATGTTTGTTGGTAAACCATATGACCAATAAGGTGTGTTAGTTCTTAAAGGGGGATTCAAAGTATTGATTAAGAAAACATCTTTAGTATTGAAGATATCCCTATTTGAATATCTATCATATGTGGCGTTATCTTCAATGATTGTCGGTCCTGAAATTTGATATGATTGATTCCATGTTTGAGTTTCATCATTCAAAGTCCAACTCCACACATTCCCATACACATCCAATTTTAATGCATAAACATCATCAATATGATGAATTATTTTTTCTTGAGAATATGATCCAACTGCAACACAGAAACCTTCACCATTACTATTGACATTAACTGTTGATATCGAATATCCTTCTAATGAATTTAAATTATATACATTAATCAATTTATCAGAATAATCATCATTATCATATTCCCATGAAGTCACACCTCCTGTGAAGATATTTACACTAGTAACCTTTCCTCTAATACATAATGCCCCAATGAAAAACATAAACGTATCATCAACAGCATAACCATTACCAGATTTCCAATATAATAAATAATCTCTATCAGATACATCATAAGTACCTTTCAGGATATTCAAAGATGAATATGGTATGTAAATATCATATTCTACATAATCAGGAAATAGTCTTTTAGTTACATATTCATATGGTAAAAAAGCATCAAGATCATCATCAACATTGAATACAATCTTATCTTCTAATCTTGCAAGATGTTGCATATATTTTCTACTGAGTAATATATTTAAATCAGTAGAATCAAAATTCAATTCTGTTCTGATATAATCTTCATCGAATACAAATGTTGGAGCATAATTCTTAATATGTATTAATTGAGAATAATGTGTTGGTATATCACATATCCTTGCGAATGTTCTATCAGGTTTTGGATTATCAATCGATTTATTATTCCCATATTCAATTCCATCATTTGAAATAATATAAACTCTTCCAGTTTCTAAGAATGGATCAAAACCAATCATGTTTAAAGAGAAATAATTTCCTCCATGATAAATGAATTTATGTTCATTTGCATGTTTGGACATTGTTGAATTACCAAAATGAGAATTGTTGGAATATGTAATTTCGGATACGATATTGAGTGGAGACATAATATCCCCATAAGTACGATAAGCGAAATCAGTTTGATCATCTATATCATATTTGATATTAATATTCAATGAATCATCTAATTCAAGGATTTTATTTTGAGGAATTGCAGAGTCAATAATAACACCAGCAGTTCTACGATCCATCGCATTTTGTTTGACATCGTTTAATTTGTCTTTTATTGTATAAGCTTCAACATGAGCTCTATGAACATCATCATCAATCATGTATTTGAAATATGTAGGTAATCCATCAAAGTCTCCTAAATTATGGATAACTCCATTCTTTTTAGAAACGGCATTGTCAGAATGATCTGAAGTAATGTCCACATGTATTCCTGATACTGCATCTTGTGTAAAACCTTCATATTCATTTAAATATTTATTATCAAAATGAACCACAAACCCAGGAGTCAATTTAGTACGTTTATTTTGTATGATCCAGTCTTCTGTATTTAAATGGAATGAAATCAATCCAGTATATGCATAATATGGATTGTTGTAAGTAGTACCATCATAATCGTAATCCCCTATTTCAGGTTTTTTAAATTTCCATCTGTAAGTTCGGGGAACACCTTCAACATCCATATCTAATGTAAAATTATTCAATGATATTTTTGCATAAGTATTATCATATTTTATGATCAACTGTTGTACTGGTTCTGTTGAAGGAATTTCATCATCTACACTGAAATCATATACCAATACACGAATCTCTTTGATAGTTGTTGTATAATTATATTCCGAATTTTGATTTGGTAAGAATCCTTCTTCTGCATATACTTTCACAATGCCACGAAACCAAAAATTCGTTGGACAACTTGCTTTGGTCATCCATGGATATATTAATGCTTGACCGTGTCCATCTGTCCCTATTGTCAAGAATGGATTATTGTCATATGTCGAATGATCAAATGAAGAATCCCAACCAATATATTCATTATGAAATCCTATATCAGGTAGGTATTTAAATAGATTTATACACATCCATATGAATGGTAAATCACACATTTCATTTGTAATTGGTTTTAATGTCAATATACCTGTATCATAATCAATACTTTCAATGAAGTCTTGTGTTTCTTTTCCTATATGAAAAAAATAAGTTGTTTGTCCACCGGTTATATCTGTCAATTTCAACGTATGATTTTCAACAAAATTATTATCTTGATCTAATATTGTTATTGTCGGTGGAATAGTTGTCTTTACATAAGTATCATCAGAATATACAATTGGATCGCTCCAACTATCAGATCGAGGAATACGAATTTTTGTTATTTCACCGAATTGAATTCTCATCTTTCTATTTAATAATGAATCTTTTCTCAATACAGCACATAACATATTTTGTTGGTCATATGTGTCAATCAATTCAGTATATTGAATATCAAAATAAAAATCAAAAGTATTCTCGATAGACACATTCTTCAGGGAAGGTTTATCGAGCAATATCTTTCTTGTTTCTAATAATAATTCAGCACCAAAGTTTTCAACAGTTCCTTCATATTGAGAACCATTGATATCTTCATAACCACAATATTTCTTCGTATGTAGATCAATTAGGTTTTTCAATAATTGTGTCTTCCTGCGTAATGAGTCAGGACTCATATATGGTGAGAGTTCTTTTGGTGTATTACTCATGATATCATCTCTCTTTCAATAATATTTTTCAGAATCGTATACACATTATTTTTATGACAAGTACAAGAACTTTTCTGTACTTTCAATAAAGAAAAGGAGGGTCTAAGAATGATAGATCACATTATTAGACGAATGGAAAATCCGTTAGACAATATAACGGTAAACTTAGGTGTTGATGCACCTCTTTGGACATATGTCAAAAAGGCAGTACGTGAAATTGAGGTTATCAATGTCTTGGGTCTCAATAGGTTGGATGAATATTCCACAGTACCTTTTGTTCATGTTGACAATTGGAATTGGAATCCTTATCCTGCGGCTGCGGAGATTCAACACCGCAGACGTGAAACAGGTAACAAACTTATGACAAAGACAATTGGAAACTCAAGATTGGGTATTCTTGAATTTGATATCTTTTATGGTGGAAGAGACAAGAATAAAATGCTTGAAACTGCCGTATCCCACAATAAGATTTATATTCCGATTGAGGATGATCATGGACGTTATCTATTGGACAATGTGCTCTATTCAGAGTATCAGTTGGTTGACAAACTTCTGTATCCATCAGGAAAAGATTCAATCACATTAAAATCTTTACTTCCGATTGTAATTAAATATGAAGAAGCCAATGAGACATCTATAGATGGATATATCTATTATTCGAAGATAGGTATGGTGAAGATATTTACAACAATGGAACCGATACTTTCATGCTTTATGCATATACCATCCCCGTTATCTTATCTCGGGGTTTTTCCAATAATAAGATTCACCGATCATGTTGGAGATGATGGTGAACAGTATCATTATTTCCAACCAATACCTGATAGAGCCATTTATATCAAAGGATATAAGAAGGGATTGGAACAGTTTGATTATGTTCGTTCAATACTTGTTATGTGTTGTCATCTTATCAGAAAACATCAACCTGAAACACTTGATGAATTGAATGATCCAAAATGGTGGGTTTATCAATTATCATATTATGAAAATACAATCGAACATCGTGGAGCATGTCATGAAATGCATGTTGCTCGCATGTTGGACACAATATCAGCACAAGTATTGCCAATCCCTGAAGTTGATAAAACCAATATGGTTTCTCTATTGAGATATGTACTTCAGACAGAATTTACTGACATCAACATTTATTCTTATGAGAATAAGCGACTTAGACTCAATGAAGTAATATCGACCATAGTAACTGCTGATGTATCTGATAAATTGAAGAAATTGTTTAGATTTGGTCAGTTGGTTAAATGTAAAGAAATGGAACCTGTGATGAAGTTCCATCCAGATATAATTCTGAAGAACATGTATAAGTTGGGTACGGTTCATACTGTCGACTTTGCAAATGACTTGGATTATTATCAGTTACTCAGAATGACCAAGAAAGGTCCAAATTCGCTTGGAAGAATGGATAAACATAAAGTAAACTTTGGACACAAACAACTTCATCCATCCATGATTGGAAGAATTGATATGCTTGAATCATCAAAGGATGTTGGTCAATCTGGCATGATTTCTCCATGGGCAGATGTTTCTACGTTCTTTGAGATGGATACTAACAAATATCCAAACATTAAATATGACTTGTTTGATTTCATCAAACATGAATTTCCATTACCTGCAATAACGTTTAACTGTGACAACATTGTTGACTACAATAAGATTCTTGACAAACTTGTTAAATCGGCATATATCAATCTGGATTATCACATTCAACAAACTTCAGATGATGGAGAGGAAACATGAAATTTGATTTGACAATGTATAAAGGAAATACCAACACAGAATTACGTGTTACTTATTCATATAATTATGAACAGTCTGGACAATTTCAGACTGTTCGTATGAAAAGTAATGGTAGTGTTGCGATACTTCCATCATTCGGAATATCTATTTCAGAAGGATATGAAAGACCATATATATTCATAACATCCAACAAGTATTATCCATTTATTGCATTATTATCACAATCATTGAAACTGATATCTGATAACCTGTATGAGATATTCCCTAACATAAATGGAATTGAATTCGAAGTTGATTCCAGAGTAATGGAAAGATTCCAAACAGAAAAAGCAATGTCAACTGCTGGAATGACTGCAATGCCAGTTGTTTGGACAGATAGTAACAGTGTTTGTTATCCAGCAATAAGAATAACTTCCTTAAAGAATGGGAGTATAACAATTCCATTGGAAGATGCAAAACCAATAGAGATGATGTTGAAAGGTTTTAATCCTTTCAATTATGGCATATCATTATTGAATTTATTTGACAAATTGAATTGAGTATTGGAGGGCATATGCCCTCCAATATTTTTTTTATAGTGAGCCTACACGTGATCCTTTGTTAACCAAGCTAGCCATGTCAGATAGTAATGTACTACCGATATTATACATCATATTCTTAGGATTAACTGCAGAAGCAGCTAATGCCAAACGAGTTATTGTACGCATGCTTCCATTAACACGGTATTTATCGACACCTGACAATTGAGCAATATAATCAAACATCGGTTTATTGTTTAACATTACTGATGGTTGATCCATTGGTGACGTACCTAAAGCATGTTGTAAGTCTGCGACTGTTATTGATATATCCATTGATAATGGATATCCATGAACAGATAAATCTTTACCTTGCGGATTCTTGTTAACAGTTACTGAAGTTACCATTCCTAAACGAGTCCCCCATATACCTGGGATATGACATTGAATAACAGGTGGATATGTATATGCTCCAGCACTGTTCTTTGACATCTGTGGTAATGCCATTCCTAATATAAAGAATAAAGGAACAAGTTCATCTGTTAAATATGAATAAGGATCACCACCAGATGCAACCAGATGAACTGTTAAAGTCAATGATTGAGTTGATGAATGACTTTTGAATATATCTGGATATATTGTATGGTCACCCGTAAATGAACGTGACATTGCAGATGCAATCGCTGCGGTAAATTTACCTTCTCCTGATTGAAGAGTTGTTAATACTTCTTCAGCAGCCACTCTAGATTCGGTTGCTAAATCGATCATTTTATCATTAATCATTCCTGATGATGCTGATGCTATAAATGCAATTTCACTACCTACTTCATTACCTTTACTGATGACATTGCTGTATATCTGTGATGCTCCAACTTCGTTTGTATAAGATTCGCTTAAACCATTCGCATCAACCATAAATGATACATATTGAGAATTATCACCGTTTGCAGTATCTAATGCGGTTACTGTACCTAAATTCGATACAGGAGTGATATATCTGTAATTTGCCCATACATCACTTTCTTTATTTACTTTTGCATCCATCCCGATTGGATAATAATAATCACCGACACGAACACATGCACGTTGTAATCCCAACATAATTACAGCTGTATTTATCATCATCTTGACATTGTTGATATAACTATGCCAATTTGATTCAAACTCATAAAAGTTTTTATTAACAGACATAGATGTTAGGAATGCTGCAGATATTCCTGCTAAACCACCTAAAGCACCAGATAATTTATCTCCGATTGTTGTAGCTTCTGAATATTTTGTTATATCAGCAACTGTCATATCATCGTCAATCTCAGATGTTAAATAGGATAATGATTTTCCTAATCTTAATATACCATCACCGGTTTCTGTAACATCTTCTGATAAAGATTTTTCAAATGTATCTTTATTTGCCATTGAATGAATTTCATTTGCTATATTCTGATTATTGGATGATACATTGTTTCCATCTGAGTCGAATATATCATATTTAGATAAAGCAGCTCCATAATAATAAGCTTCATATATCAAGTTTGTTAAACTCGAAACACCTCCCATGAATCTTGCTTTACCAACAACAAAATTTGCGACTTGAGCTTCGCGTAATATCTTAGTTAAATAGAAATCACCAACAGGACCTGGGTTAGTTCCGTTTGAACTTATAAGCCTCATATCACAAGCATGTGTTAATTGAGGAGGTGCACCAAATAAACGAGGCGAATATAGATTCAATAACGGGGAAGCTTGTTCTGCAGAAACAAAATCTTTGTTATTTGTTTGAGCACCAACACCCGGAAGAATGTATGCTGTTTGTAATCTGTCATATCCATCAACCGCTTCATTTGCCATGTCTTGTAAAGTATCTTGAGTATCAGCATTATCAAGTTCTTCATCTATAACTGCCATAAATATCACAATCCTTTCATTACAAAATAATTAATTTAAATTATCTGGAGGTCTTAATATGATAATACAAGCAATTGATAAAATTAATGTCGAGAACGATTCATTCGTTAAATTATTACTACATAACTCGGTGATGAATGATTATGTGTTTGAAAGATCATTCTTCATAATACATCTTATTCCTGATGATATAACAGATGTTCTGTATCGTAGATTGTACGAAGATTGTTATTACAGAATGATTGATAAATCTGGATATAAAAAAGGTGTTTTTTATCTGAACATGACTGTTTCAGAAGCAATCGGTTTCATCAGAAGAGTGACACCGCCTATATTACAGGATAAAATCCCTGAAGCAATAAGGACTGTTGAAAGTATCTACGATCTCCTTAGATTGTTTTTAATGGAAGATAACAAAGACGGTCAACATCAATACTATCTGTCTGAATTCAAAAGGTATATGTATTTAAATGAATATCCAACACAAACAAATTACAACACTGATAGAACATCTCTTCTGAGAATGAATAATAAAGATGGAATAACAACTGATGTTGAAATATATTCTCCTTTGGTTGACGGATTCTTCTCAGGAAATATTGATAATGATAAATCATTTGATGTGCAGATAATGTTTCATTTTAAAAACAAAAACCAAATTAAAGAAGTTTGTGAAAACGTATTACAACAATTCAAAACAAACAAAGTTCTCAATGTATTTTCAGATAATGAGAATGGTTATTATTTGGAGATGTATTTTGAAAATTTTAATGCATCAATATATAAATGGATTATGGATTTGATAAAATTTAATTATAAAGATATAATATAATGATTATGAGGGGCATATGCCCCTCTTTATTTTTTTTCTTTTTCATATAAATATTCTTTAATTGATGGAGGATATAGATAATGATTATATAAAATAATATTTTATATTTTAAGATATATATCTTTTATTTGATGAATAGATGAGTAGTGTCGCGAGTTACTCATCTGATATCGAAAATAATAATGAAAAGGAGAAATTAAAATGATTGGAACAGGATTACAGATAGCAGTAGCTCTTGGAACAACTTTGGTCGGTGTTCTCACAGCAATTGTAGGAAGCAATAATAACAATCAACAGAATATGGATGCTTATAATATGAATCAGTATTATCGTCCATCACAGTATGAAACACCGATAGTTCCACAGAAACCTGCATATGAACCATTCAAATATGAACCAATAACAGTAAGACGTCTTCAGGCTGAACCAATACCAAAGTATTGGGATATTCCAGTTTCAGAAGAATCAAAACACAGATGGGAGATTGGTCCAGATGATGGTTTATCAGCATCACGTAGAAACCTTATACGTAGCAGACTTCAGAGATCAGTAGCTCCACAGCAGCCAGTTCAACCCACAATAGTTCCGTTAACACCACCACAACCAGTTCAGCAGACAACACAGTATGGCTATGGTTATAGTGAACCATCAATACCCACACCTCAAGCTGTAAATGTTCAGCCACAGGCTCCTGTACAGGTTGATTCAAGAAGATTTTCTCACACAGTAAATCCAACTTATACAACATTTGAAATGCACAATAGACCTTTCCAGGCTCCTATGATGCAACAGGCAATACAGAATCCTTATAATTTATATGCAAATCCAATGACAAATAATATGACACAGTATCAGTCAAGAAGACAGATGTTTGAATCTGGTAATGTAAACGGTTCTTTCCAAACACCAAACTTCAATAACAACAATATTCCTTCACCATATCCATATGGCTATGGTGAAACAAACAACATGGGTTATCCTTCTCAGAACATGAATTATCAGCAGAATCAAATGAATTATAAGATATTCAATAATAATGCTGATGAAAGTAGGCTTAATAATTGGACGATGATGGATAGTGGTCCGGTTGGATATAATGCATATAATAGTGGTTTCCCGGGGAGCTCAAGTCCTCCAAATCCAAATATACAAATGCATCGATTCAATCAACCTTCACCCCAACCCATGTATCAACAACAACCAATGCCTCAACAATCACAATATGGTCAACAATTGGACCAACCTATGGGAGATATACTAAAATGGAAAGACCTAGTAGATTCTCCCGTCTCGACAAAGTTCTCAACGTCACAAAAGCCATCGTCAACGGACTCAATGCAATATCAAGGATCGTGGCATAAACCGGGATATGTCAATGAACTTGGAGAAGTACCGATGTTTGTGTTAGATGATGGAACCCCTTTATTTAGTAAATAATTAAATCATGGAGGTGAACCGATATGTATTTATGCCGTAGATATATGTCACATTATCCTTAGCTGAAATATCGTGTTTTGGATTAATGTGATAAAATATATTATTTAAAGGAGGAACTCATAATGAGTTTAACGAAACAACAAATGGACGCCATCTTTGATGGTGCGGATGTAGCCCTTACAGCAACATCAGCAACTGCAAATGCAGTAAACAACGGAATCCAAGAGGTCAGAAGAGCCATGGATTCAAGAGGAAATGTGTCAAACTATCCTCAACAGAATTATCCGTACAACAACGGTTATCAGTATCAGCCACCTGTGACATATGGTTATGGTTATGCCGATCCAACCCCACAGCCTCAGCCAATGATGTACAACTACAACTACAATTATCAGCCTCAGTTGTATTCTCAGCCACAGGCATATGGTTATGGTGGATACCAACAGCAACAGCAGTATCCAAACACATATTACCCAACAATGTCACAGGGTAATGGTTATCAACAACCATTGGTTCCACAATCAACAATGGGTTATCAAGGATTTACCAACACAGGTTATGGTGTTGCTTCAACACCTCAAACAACCTATGGTTTCAATGGTAAACCAAATGGACCTGTTGGAAGTTCTTGGGGATATTAATAAAGGAGGATTAATAATGATATTTCAGACATTCTGTAACAGAACTGCTTCAAAGGAACGTATCGATGTATCCAGCATCAATCCTGTTCCAGACAGATACAAAAAGGCAGTTGATTCAATAATCAACATAATGAAGGACAAAACTGAAATCTTCAATGTTATCGAGGTTCCGTTTGTTGAGGTTGCTTTCAATGACCAGGATTTTGAACAGATACTTGAAGACAAACTTACAGACGGAGAAATTCCTGATGAAATCATTTGCAAACTTTCAGCAGGAATTTACAACAAGGCAATCACACAGCTTACAGATTCAGAACAGGCAATAATAAAAGTTCTGTCAACATACATCTGTATACAAAATTAAAAAAATTCAGGAGGAATTCAAAATGAACACAATCATCAACAAGGCAATGATTCAGCCTATCCCAACAGACCGTTACAGAATATCATCGACGGAAGTAATCAAATACCTTCAGGACCAGCTTGGTTTCGTGGTTGATTACGACTTCACAAGATGGACCGGAATATCACCTGATAATTCCTACATCAGACTCAGAATCGTCATCGCTCATGATGACATCGTTGCGAGAAACACATCTCGTGATTATGTTGATAAGGTGCTTGAAGAGAATGCTGCAGGCATACGTTTCAAGGATAATGTAATCAACACTCTCAAACCTTTCATGTATCCTCTTAACATGCAGGATATCAGAAACAAACCTGAACAGATGGCTAGATTTGAAGCTCTTGGTATTGTTGGTCCAAGACTTGATGAAATAATCAGGTATTCAAAACTCACATATCACAGAGAGACAAATTCATTCGGGCTCTATCTCAGAGCTGAAAGAATAATAGCAGACATGCTCACAGACCCCAACACAGGAGTTATCAATGGAGACATGGAAATTCTTGGCGTGTTTGGTACAACCCCTGAGACATTCAGATGGGAAGTTGCTGTAACAAGAAATCGTTCTGGTGCTTCTGCAACAGGACATACTGGCATTTCACTTGACCAGATATTTGCTACTATCTGAAAATGATTGAGATATTTCGGGGGATTTGTCCCCCGAAATTATCATCATTTTTTAAAGGAGATGATTAAATGAAAATAGCAGATCTTAATATAATTGAAATCAGTGAGATGATAGATCATCTTGATGAATGTATAGATGGACACATTGAGAAAAATCCGATTGTTGTTGGTGGTATTGCGGGGAGTGGCATAGAGAAACTTGTATTGAATGCTGTTATAGACAAATACGATTTTTCAAAAGTATTGGTTGTTACAGGTTGTCAAGACTATATCGGAATGGTTAAAAAACCTTTGGAGAATTTCATGTTCTATGGAGATTTATTTAATCTAGATATGATAGATCCAATTACTCCCTTCAATCCATTCGTTGCAAAAGTGTTTAATCCAAAACCAGAATATGTTAATACTGTGAATAAAACACTCTTAAGAAATTATGAGATGATAATAATCTTCAAAGCACATTTGATAGATTGTGAATATTTGAACATGATAACTCGAGAATTCTATGGGCAAATCATTCATGTAATTGATCCATTTGATATAAACGGAGATGATTATTTACATGCTTTGATGACTTATGATATTCCTGTTGTTGTAGATTCGTTAGAGAAGATTCGACCGATAGTTGCAATGGCAAGGAATGTATGGGGTGTTGAAACAAGAAGTATTGAAAAGAAAGTTCGAGGTTCTGTTACAGAAACAAATCGAATCAACAATCGTTCAGTTGGTAAATTGGATGATAAACAATATGTGACAACAGATTTACAATTAGCTCAAATGGTAACACAACGACAACTTGATTCTCCCTTCAGAAAAGGACAAAAGTTTTTGGTTGTCAATAATGGTAAAATAGAACCATTGACATACGACACCTCACATCATTATTCATTGGCAAAAAATAGTATGTTAATAATGGAGGATGCTAAATCAACTCCATATATGAAACTCAGGATATATTCGTCGAAAATTATCTATGCTACGGATATAACTTATTCAGATCCACCTGAAAGAGGCAAGCTTGGAGTATTTCCTGCGAATATAATGTCATTAAAACAATCTTCATATCACAGATATAATCATACTGTGTTAATATTAACAGAACCTTTAACCCAAAGACAGAAATATTCAATACTCAAGAATAGCATCAATGTTTCTGTCATAAATAAAATGAAATAAGCGAGGTTTTGTTATGTTTGGATTAAAGTTGATAAAACGTGACGAAGAAGATGCCAAAGAAGTACGTGTTTTCAAAAAAGCTGTGCATAATCTACATGATCATTGTACAGATCTTATCAAATGGATAATAGATGGATTTAATGTTGATCCTGATTCAATTCTTCATTTGATATCAGATATGGAAGTAATGGGAACATTAATTGACATATACTTCAATAACAAATTTTCGTCACCAACAAATTCAATGAGATTGTTTCAAACACATGATGAATGTCGTAAATATGTAAACGAAATCGTTGAGATTATTAATGGTATTATTACCGCGAATGAACTGGTTAGAACAGCTTATGAACATAGAGAAGATGGATCAATAGACATTGATCAAATTAACGATGAATATGAAAAACTTATTGATTCTGCTAAAGATGATTTGAATCGTAGCGTTAACTTATTGATCGCTGAAATTAAACTGATCATTGCTGTTATTAGACCAGATTTAGTTCGTATTGATACAGGAGAAAATCTTATAGAGACTTATTATCGTAATAAAGCTTTGAAAGATAATAGCGATAAGATGCATACTATGTTTAAGGTTGAATATAAGGTACAACCTGATGAATATAGAAGATATCTCAACAAAGAGAAAACCAAGGAGGAAAAGAAAAATGATCAACGAAGAAAAAATGGAAATTGAGATGGCATCAATGGGATATGGAAGAGTGTATGATTATACACAATACTCCCATGACAATCACGTCAATGTGATTCCTGAACAATCTTTCAGAAGACTTGTTCATGATACATTTAACGTGATAACAGAAACCCTCAGAGAAACTTATGGACCATATGGTTCAACTGTTATGATATCTGATCAGAATCAGACAATAACAACCAAAGATGGATACAATGTGTTTGAATCAATTGGTTTCAATCAAGTTTACAAACAGAAAGTTTATCTGGCAATACAACAGATAATCGAACGTGTCAACAGAAATGTTGGTGATGGAACAACTTCTTGTATATTATTGGCAGAGAAGATTTTCAATAATGTCAATCAGTTGATGACAACACCAGAAGTGAAACGACAGATATTGAAAGAGCTGTCTGAAATAGAGTCAGATTTACAGGATTCAAGTATACTTGAACTCCATAAAGAAACTAAGATTATCATGACAGATATAACGAAAACTGCGTTGATGAATCTCATACGTCTTGCAAGTAACTATGACGATGAACTTGTTAATGTATTATATGAAGCATTTTCTCCTGAATATGATAATGAGGGATTCATTGTATCAGTCCGTAATGTAGTTGCAGAAAGAGAAATCACAATGGATTCAAATTCCAATGTTCAATACAAAATCGATTATCTTCCCGGTGATTATCGAGTTCGTGTAAACATGGATGTTGAATTCGGATTAGCTCTGTCACAACCTACAAAGATAAAGACAATAATATACGATCATGCATTCTCTTCATCAGATTGGATAAATTTCATGAAGAGTTATGATGGTGAAAATGTTTTGATACTTGCGAGAACCTTCACAAAGAGTTTCATGGATAATGAATATGTGAGATTCTTGAAAGAGTATATGTTGAAGAAACTTCCTGTTCCACTTTATCTTGCTGAAATCAAAGGAGAATTTGTACAGAATGAGATTCATGACCTTGCAGCATTACTTGGAATCAAAGCACGTGACATGAATGATTTGGTTGTTAATTTTGATGAATTACCAATAACAACAGTTCAAGTATATAAAGGAAACTGCATGTGTTTCTATGATGTAACATCACCGACTGGATATGTTGATAAACTTCGTAAGGAAATGAATAAAGATTTATCTGGATCATATATTACTCGTAAGGAATACCTCTCCAGAATTAAAGCTCTTTCATTGACTAATAAGGATACACTTGTTACTGCAAAATGTGGTACTTCATTAGAATCCAAAATGATAATGGATAAGATAGATGATTGTACCGCTATTGTAAATTCTGCAATTGAAAATGGAATTGTTCCAAATATGTTAGTATATGCATATTTCAGAATGGAATGTATTCGAACTGCGGATGATTCATCAGAACTAATGAAATCAATCGTAACAGAAATCCAACATGCAATAACTGGATTATTCTCTGATTTATGGGATTCTAAATATGGTAAGGATTGTAAAGATGGAATGGATGATGAAATCGAAAGAATATATGATTTCAACACATATTTCAAATCATATGATTTGATTCATAACGAATTAACCAATGTTGAGGATCTTCCCACTTCTTCTGAATATGATCTTGAAGTTGTTGTTGCAGCTTTGTCAATCGTCAAATATTTATTGACCAGCAGAGCATTCATCTTTGATGCTCATCTATTACCACCAATCGGTGATGTTGGTCATTATGAACATTATTGATATTATCATTGGAGAGGGCCAATTGGCCCTCTCTCACATAAACAATTTTCATCCAACAACAAATAAGTACGATTATAAAATTACGAAAGGTGATGGACGATGAAAACACTGAGAAACAATATCTATCAGGATATTGCAAGTATTTTATGTTCAAAAAACAATGAGTTGAAAACAACACAGAACGTTGTATTATTCTCACGAACCATATCGACATATCCATCTAATAAATCAATATATTGTCTTGTCGCTAATAGGGTAATTTCATTCATTGAAAAGAATGTAATGAATATGAATCTTATGATAGAGATTATGAAAGATGAAGGTGAGGATGAAGAAATCGTTCAGACTGTTGAATTCTTAATGAATAATCCTACAATAAAAACTCGTGCTGAATGTACGAAATTGTGTTTGCTGTTGACGGATTATGTAAAATGGTCAAAACTCTTAAAAGTCAAAAACTCATTCATCAAAGCATTAGATGTCATTGATGAAGATGAAGATGACGTTACAAGCATGAGGGATAAGATTAATACCTTATACAAAATATCAACCGAAATAGTTACTGCATATAATACTGTCAACATTACAGAGATATCTCACACATTTGACTCAAATGATGTTGATGCAATGAAAACTGTTATTGCAGAAGCTAAAGATGCAAGAGCTCCTGATAAATGTATCATTACTGGTATTCGAGGTTTGAACAGCTTACTATCACCTGGATATCTTTCAGGATGTGTTTATGTATTTGCTGCATTACCTGGAAATTACAAATCAGGCATTTTGTTAAAATCACATGTTGATACATGTAAATTTAATGAACACATCAAGAATACTACAAATGGGAAAACACCAATATCGATGTATATATCGATGGAGAATTCAATGGCACAAACAATTCGCAGACTATGGAGCTTATTATTCCCTACTGCGGATTTATCCATGTTCAGTGTTGACGAAATAACCGAAATGATCAATAATGAATTGACTTCCAAAGGATTACGTTCAATTCTTCTGTATTATGGATATAGAGAAAAATCTACTAAGGATTTGGAAAATATCATTCGTTCATTTAATGATGAAGAAAATGAAGTTGTTGCAGTATATTTGGATTACATTAAACGAATCCGTCCCGGTCGTACTGATGCAGCGGTTACTTCTTCAGAAAAAGCAGAATTACATGCAATAATGAATGAATTGAAATTGATATCAGTAGAATTCAATATTCCTGTTGTGACGGGTCATCAATTAAACAGAGAAGCCGCACGTCAAGTTGATGACATTGTCAAAAATGGAGGTTTCAATAAAACTGAACAAGCTCTTGGAAGAGCCAATATTTCCTCTGCATGGGAAGTTATGGAAGTTGCTGACTTTTTAGCATTAATGAATATTGAAAATAATGGTGAAACAAAATCATTGATGATTAAAGCAGCTAAACAAAGAGATTTGGATAGTAAGACTGATAGTGCCATTACAGCAATACGTCACCCATTCTTATCAACACAATCATTTGCGTTGAAAGATGATATAATGGAAAATGTATCTGTGTCAATACCGATATATTTTACGACACAACACACAAACTTCATGGCAAATATATAAAAAATATATTTGAGACATATATAATTAATATGAGAATGGTACAACTTTGTACTTTTCTAAATTTGATTGCTCAAAGGAGGAAAATAATATGAGCAGTGTTTTATTAACACAATATCAATCAAGGATACTTGGACCAACTGAACCGGTTGATTACTCGTCACTGGTTATGCAGTCCTATCCACCACAGGCTATTCAGCAGGAACCTTTCATAGGTTTCAAGGTACTCGTTACCGATATGATGGCTTACTCCGCAGGAAATCCTGGAGACAGAATGAGATATCTTGAAGCTAATTTAGGATTTCTCAGAGGTAAAGGTGTCATCATCAGAGAGACATCATTGACGAAACCCGATGGATACTGGATACTGACATTACCAGTACCAAGGTCTCAACTGACAACGGCATTGAATAATCTTCTTGATGTTTTGGCAACAATCGAACAATACTTCAGTATTATCCGAGATGGGTTGTTTGAAGTAAACGTTTCAGGAAGATGTCATTATGCAGAAACCGAAAGAGTGTTGTCATCACTCACAATTCCTCAGAGATATATGCAACTTCTTGTATCACCTGACAATACACCGTACAAGATGGGACATGTACAGCGTATCAATGACACCTTCATGGTACTTCGTACACGTTGGAACTTGAGGAATTCAATAACACCCGCGTCAATATTTGAAGACTTAACTGTCATTGCACAGTTAACAGCTTCGATATATCACTAATTAATTTTAAGGAGGACGATTATATGTATAATCCAGATTACCCAAACACAGAAAATGCTGGTTTCATCCAGCATACCTATCAGGCACAACAGCAGAACAATGACATGTTCTATGTAAATGGACAGGCTGTTTACAACCCATTTGCTCCAACAGGATATCAGAGTGATTCCAGAAGAGCAATCAACCCCGTAAATCCTTACGGGGTTTATCCTAATCCGAATCAGCCAATGAACGGATACAATCCACAGAATCAGGCAATACCTGAATCACAGGTACAGCCGTTCTCATCATACCCGCCATCGACACCACTTGGAAATGTTCCTAATATGGGTGGATTAAATTCACTGGTGGACTCCAGAAGAAACTTCGACAATACACTTCCACAGAACAATCCCTGGATAACACAGAATCCCGCTCCAACATATACACAGCCTCAGAATAACTTTAACAACAATGGATATGGTGGAAACTTTAACAACGGATATCCATCAACTTTTGGAAATGTTGAATCTAATACTCTTGCATTGTATTCTTCAGGAAGTATGGGTTACAATCGCAAGGTTGGTGCTTGGGATAATTGTTATGTTCAGAACAGAGCAATTCCAATGCCTGTAATTGATTGGAGACAACAGCAGCAGAATCAGCAGAATCAGCAGAATCAGCAGGTTTATTCATATCAACCGAATATGCAGCCTCAGTTCCCACCACAGTATCAGAATACTCAGGCTAACTGGGCTGAAATAGCTGTAAAGAATTGGAGTTCGAACAAACTCTGATAAACAAAAAAGGAATGTGGTATTTATGGCAGAATTATTCGAGAAACAATTTAGATCTCGATTGAATTCATTACCTTTGGATTTCAAATGCGAACTCGGTGAAATACCTCTTCAAAAAGGTATGAGAGCAACATCTCGAAAGAATAAGGCAATCGAATTATTGAACAAATACTCGATTCCATTCATTGAATTAGGAACTGGAACAAACCGTTTCATTATAAGATATCAAGGTTATGCTCTCAAAATCGCTCTTGATAGAGAGGGAATAGCCGATAACAAACAGGAGTTTGCAATATGTGAAGCGTTAATGCCAAATGTTGCATATGCCCATGAGATAAGCAGTGGAGGTCACCTTCTGGTGGCCTCTTATGCTCCTGCTTTTACATCTTACAACGAAATGTGTTTTCATGCGACAGAAATAAAACGTATATTAGGTGAATGGAGTCAACGTTTTCTACTAGGTGATGTTGGTTTAACTCGAACTAACTATGCTAACTGGGGTTTATCACCCAATGGGAAACCGGTTTGCATTGATTATGCTTATATCTTTCCTGCGGGATTAGATTTGTTCAAATGTATATGTGGTAATAAGACAATGACTTTTACTGATTATACATTCTCTACTTACAAATGTACTAAATGTGGTAAACATTATGAGGATAGAGAATTAAGAGCAAAAATATCTCAATCAGAAAGATTAAGATTGTTCAACAATGTTAAAGGTATCGAAATGCATAATGAATATGAAATGCATCCTGTCGATCCAAAATATATTAAACCAGAAACTAATCCAGATTATCCAGACCCATATACAACATCGATAAATGTTGCTGAACAACTCATGGGTATTGATTTCGGATGAGTTTCTATTAAATAGATAAGGAGTTGATTCACAATGAAATATTGGAATCTTGTACGTTCATCAAAGAAAGAAACTATGACAACACAACAGACTTATTATCTTGACGATAATGACGTTGACTATGTCATGGACAGATTGTTGACATTTCAAAACAAATACTTCTCGGAGATTCCTATTACGGATTCTCCGTATAAATCATTCATCTATAATATTCCTCGCGACATAATTGACGCGAGTGATTATTATAGTAATCTCGGCACTCCTGATTGTTTAGACCCATTATTCTGGTTCTATATCTTGACAACTGGACCAGACCTCAAAGATTCAATGAGTAAATGGGTAACACTCGTAAGTGACTATATTAATGATACACTTACAGACCGTGATATCGATGACATCTCAGACATGTCTAATAGATATGACGGAACATATCTTGACAATAATGATGACGACGATTGATGTAATTTAAATAATTGGACGGGGATATCCCCGTCCGATAAAAACATTTTTTAATATATATATTATTTTAATGCATATACGAGAAAGAAATAATAAGAAAGGAGTAATTTATGATTTGTTAAAAACATCTTACTCGTATAATTGCAAATCACGCAGTCGGTTTATAACGTCGACAGACGTAAAAATGTAGAAAGGAAAATTATTATGAGAATTAAAATGTCAACAATCAAGAACGCCATTAATCACAAGAAAACCCCTGAAGATTTCAAGGAACTTCTTCATTCATACGCAGGCAATGATACAGAAAAACTTGGAAAAACAATTATTTTCTGTATTAACGACGACTCATCAAGATATTTACAACATGAATTACAACTTCTTGATGAAATGATTGACTTTAATGATGTTGAATTCATCGAATTCAGACGATTCAACAATAATGATGCATATGTCAGGAGAATCAATGAATTTGCTGACAGTCATTCGTATAAACAATGTGCTAATGTCGCTGGTTACTCTATCGTTTTCCACAGAAATAGAAATAAGACGATAAACTTCCATCTCGAAGTTGATGCATCGGATGCGAAGCTTAAAAGACTCGCTATAGGGATTCATCAACTTTTCCTTGGCAATGTTGATTACATCGAAAATAATCTATTCCTTAATTGCAACGATGATATTACAGTTCTATGTGATGCTGTTAACGCTAAAAACAAACTGAAAGCTTTAATGCTTTTCAGAAAAGCTTTCTGGGATATCACCAGTGAGGAAATTGACAAAATTATTGACAACATGAAAACAGACGAAAACAAATAATCAAAACCACGTTAAAAAGAGGGATTGAAATATATCCCTCTTCAAAATAAATTTAAATAACTTTCAGGAGGAAATTAAAATGAAAGACATTAGAAAATTTAACAATGAAGGCAACACAACAGCAGCAGGTTACGATATTGGAGTAACAGGTACAGCTCAGACTTTCGATACTGGTGCGGTAAGAAACACAAAAGGAGGAAAAGGTATATTCGGCGATTTCATCAAAGCATTCACCAACAGATTCAAAACAATCAGAAATGATTACATTGAAGCAAATCACAGTGAATTTGATATCGCTGCAGAAATCCCGATATCAACATCAAGCATCATGGATGCGATTGTTGATGGTGATTATATCATGGCTATCATCAGAATTGCAACGCTTCGTTATTGCCATGAATCACATGCGGTGCCATTCGAATGGGTAGGTTCATCAACGCTTCTTGAAGAATCCGATATCCTTAAAATAACAAACGAAACATTTGCAGCACTTGTGATACATTACCAGAAGATTGTTGAAATATGCGGTATTGATAATTGGAAGGAAGGAATTCCGACATCGAGTTTCATTCCTTCAGCAATGGTACACTTCATTCAATACGTGAGTGGAATGACTGATGAGGATCATTCAATTGCTGCAATATGGAATCTTGTAGGGGCATTCTGGAATGAAGACCAGACACTTCTTGAAAAGATTGAAACAACAAACACTACAAACACTGAAAAGCCAGAAACTGAAGAAGATGAAGAAGATTTTAACTTCACGATTCCCGGTAAAACATGGGAAACACTAGCAAGGCTTTCAGCTTCGATTAATGAAGAAAAAAGACAAGCACAGGCTCCAGCGGAAGAAGACAAGACACTTACTGACATAATTACAAGAATCAACGATATTGAGAATTTCATCATCGACAGAGTTAATGAAACTCAGAACGAAAAATCCAAGGATGAAGTTCTGAGTTATGTTGAGCTTTGTGTTGAAGCATTTGAACAAGAGCTCATTGAAATATTCAATGGAGAAGTTTAATCAATGAATAATATGATGGCGGGGATTATCCCCGCCATTATTTATTATTTTTTATAAATACATCATTAATATGATGAAAGGAGTGGTGTTATGATAGTAACATCAAAAAGATGTTATCTCAATATCTTAACTCAGTTAATGGATAGAGATACTCTTCTTAATGCGAATTATTATATCGCAGATAAGAAACAGGCAAATGGATTAGTGGGAATGTCAAACTCATTGGAATATGTTGATGAACAAATCGTTGACGTTAGTAGTCTTTACTCACAAGCAGTAGGAAGCTACAACATCAAATATTCCAACGGCGAACTTGATCCAGAACAGTTCAAAACTGATATGCTTTACGGTAATCAGGAAAATCCGGGAACAACGTTCGAACAGTTTATGAATCATCTTAATAGTTCTTCAAACATGATTGCTGTTTATAACTTCTTGTTTAAAGGCGAATTAAGAGGAAATGGTTTACAGATTCTCATATATTATGATGATGAAAATCTGTTAGAATATGGACATTGTGTATGTCAGTATTTGGCATATAACTTTGGTGTGGATATAATATTTATTGATCCACAATATCGTCCTAATTGTCGTGGATATTCTCAATATCAAGGAGATAAGAATCATGCTCAACAGGTCATCCATGATTTAAGAGATATCTCATTTTTAGCAAACTTTGACAGAGCAATGACGCAGAGTGAGTATAATGCAAACGTAAGTAACTTGACAATCTGGTTGGGGACATTGGAATTTCAGGAATTGTTATATCTGTATGGATTGTTGTTTCCTGATGATCCGTTACCACCGGGTAACTATACCTCGAGTCTGTTACAAGAAATCATTATCAGTAAAACAACTGCAGGAATGAAGACGGTTGCTAATAGTGATTTGGGTAATCTATATACATTTGATTGGACTTCTGTTCTCGATCGTTATGAACGAGAGGCTGAAAACGATTCCAATTTTAATGATATTTAAGAGGTAAAAAATAATGCGGGTTTAAACCCGCATTATTATTTTTTTTAATGGAGATGATATAAATGGCAGAAGAATACAGAAATCCTATGTCTGAATATTTATTCAAAATTCAAATGATTGTGTCTAACACAGAATTCAAGAATAAAGAAGAAGCAGATAAATATGAAACACTTAGATCAAGATTACAGGGTGATGCATATGTAAGAGCTATGACTAAAACAGATATGTTTGAATCGTATGAATATGATACAAACGGTTTATACACTTTCTTGATTGAACAAGGTATTGATGAACAACGAGTAATGACATATATAAAATACAAACACATGATTCCTCATAATCTAAAGAGTGTATTGTTAATAAGAGCAAGAAAATCATTTATTAAACATTATTCAGAGCCCAATAAATATTATTTGAATTTATCAGGTAGACCATTAATAGGAACTGATGAAGTTGTATTATTACCAGATGAATTCTATTATCAATATGAAAGTGATATGGTATTAACACGTAATGAGCCATTACATAGTATACCAAGTAAATATCTTGAATTATTTATCAATTCAGAATACTATGAAAAAACAATGAACGAACATCCTAATGCTACATATTTGAAATATCTTGGTAGTAATGGTATACCAATAGAGATATCAAGAAAAGCTCGTGATGGAGATATCATGAGAGTTAATGAAAGTAAGTTATCAACATATCATCCAAAATTTGGTAATGTCAATGTTACTTCTGATTTGGTGCATGTTTATTGTGAAATATATAGAGAAACTCGAGATTATGTTTATCAAGCATTAAGAGGAGATTTCTCTTCAATATACCCAAACTATAATTCATTAATTCGTTTTTTGACAATCTATATGTCCATTGGTAATGCTTTAAACGAATTTCAAAGAAAGTCAACAAAGTTGATATATATGAATAATATAACAGCACATAATTTATTCATGTTATATGGATTGCCTTCTGTTATAATGGAAGGAACTCCAATGATTGAATTCCTTAAGAAATTTCGTTTGTTATTAATGGATAAAGGTACAAATGTTGTATATCGAGTTAAAGATCTAATTGGTTATGAATATACAGATATCTATACACTCGTAATGGTTAAACAACAAGTATTCGAGAATGGTATTCCTATATATACATATGACAAAGAAACAGGTGAAAAGATTCCTGTACAAAATGTTTTCTTCCGTCGTTTAGGAACTACTGACGATAATACATCCTATTTCAAATTCAGAGATAGTAGAAAAGAATATACAGTTGAAGAAATAACTTCTGGAGACCCTAGATGGTGGAATACACCCGAAGTCAATTCAATGATTCAGGATATGAATTATACATTATCCAATTCAAAATATATTCAATTATCAACACATATGTCTATGGCTGATGTATGGTGGGAATGTGTAATATTCATAAGAGGAATGTTGGATAATAAGAATGAGACTGCATCAACGATGATTGATGTCAATTATAATATTAATGGAGGTTCATCAATGAGTTTATTCGATGCTGTATTGACTCTAGTTATATTGATGAATTGGCATTCTGTTGATGCATATAATAATAACTTCAGAGGAGATATGTATGTAAACAATGGAAGATATAATGGTAAGATTGCATGTGTTGATATGTTATTCAATGGATTATATCCAGATAATAAACCAAATGAAGGAGATTATGGTGTTGCAATGCCATTATTACTCGGATTACCTTATAAGATATCTTCTTTTAATTTTAATATATTGAATGAAGATCCATCATTTTATACATATCTTCGTACATGTACCTATCTTGAACCATCTACATTTATAATGATACTTGATAAAGTTCTCAATAGAGATAATGTCAATATAGGTGAAGCTTTAATGACTGATGCTAAATTGATATACAGATATCTTGAAACTAAGTTAAGAGCATCTCGAACGATTCAACAATTCCGTCAAGTAACAGATGTATTCTCCAAATTATTCTTAGTAGAACCTGTGAGAGATTGGATTGATAATAATCTACTTAATACAGATGAAATGTTGATGCAGTCATATGGAATATCATATCAAGAATTATCTTCATTAAAAACATTCTTTTCTGCAAAAGGAACTACAAATACAAGTGGATCAATTATTCCTGCAAATCTGAATATTGTGTATGAAGGAACTATTTATCCTATATACATTTACAATGTCATGAATGAAGATGTGTATGAATTAGAAATCAATGGAAAATATCCATTCAGAGATAATGGTTTTGTAAAGGCATTTGGAGAAAAAATGCTTGAATTTATTTCATTGGATTTAGAAGGTTCTGGTATATCAGATTCAATAAAAGAGAATTATCAAAACATAATAAAAGATAAAGTTGAACTTGAATTAGGTGGTTCTATTGATGGACCCAAGTCATTTGAACAACTATTATTCAGAAAAAACATCTCGTTGTATAAATATTTAATGAACACAAGAATTGATAATCCCGAAGGATTAATTTTGATAATGAGGGCTATCATTAAAGCTTTGGAAGATTATACAAATACTCCTTTAAATGGATTGCAGTTTAGAGCTTTAGGATATGAAGAATATTTCCGAATACTTAAAGAAGTAATATCTTATTTTAAATCATATATGGTTGAATTCACTAAAGAAGAATTTACATATATCTTTGATGGATTATTTGATAACGGTGGAAATTCAAATATGTTAAGGTTGTATGATGAAATGACTTCTGGTAATATAAGAATAATACCAAAAGATTCATTAACATTGTTCGATGTAAGTTGTGCAGATGTACATTATCACATGCAGGAAGAAATGTCTTCTATGTATGATGATGCATTATTCAGAGTTAAATCTAAATATAAGAATTTGAAAAATACTGGATATGATATTTGGTATGATAATGGTAAAAAAATATCCAAAGAACCTTTAAATATAAATGACGATACAGAAGTAGTAGCAAATATCGTTTCCGACGGTGTGGCATACAAAATAATCATCAATGGAAGAAATGTAAATACTATTCCTGATAATTATTATGGTAATGCTTATTAAAAAAATAATGTAAATTTTATTATACATTATTTTAGATATCAGAGTTTGATAATGTGTAAGTTTTTTATTTTATGTAAATCACTTCTTAAAGTGACCTATTGTTGAACTGATTAGTCGGTTATCTGTTTTGATTGCGAATGGTATGTTGTGTGATGTTGTACTGCATTTATCATTCGTAATATTCTTTTTAGTATCTTTATTACTCTGATATCCAATTAAATAACATATTTAAAACAAAAAATAGATTTCTACTCATATTTGTATGATGTCAAGAAGTAAGTAATCTATGTTAACCTCATATCGTAGATATTTTATATAGATCACTTCTTAAAGTGACCAACAGATGATCCAGTTATTACTGGTGAATCCTTTTTATTCTAAATCATTTCTATAAAACGGATTTGTATTCTTAATGATTTTCATATCTTTGAAAGTGTTTATGTTATAAACACTTTCAGTTATAAAAGAATTCTTGTTCATGTATTCACCTCCTTTTTGTTATATTCTTACTTCTTGACATCAATAAAAATATATGTTTAAAATAAAAAATATAGAATTAATGTGGGGCTATAAGCCCCACATATAATATTCTATTTTCTTGATATATCTATTGTATAAACTATATGGTCATACTGTCCAGGATTTAAGCTATGAGAAATCAAGAACAGTTGTTCCAATTTCAATGTAGCCATCATCTCTTGAATCATCATTATGAATGAATCATGCATATATGAATCGAGATATGCATCTATTTCATCTATTAATGGACACCCATAATGAGTCAATATAGATGCTAAAGATAATTCCAACGCTAATGAAAGTAAGGTGCTTTCACTTTGACTTCCATAACGGATATCATTTGATGTATGAGAACCACATCTGAAAGGTAATGAAAATGTTGATTCGTCGATGGTTGGTGTCAACATCTCTATTTCTCCATCGTACATTATGTCCAATAATCTATTCGTCATCATAAGAGCTGTTTCAACAGTGTCTCTTATTGCAATAACAGGTTTTCCTTTTGTACTACTGGTTGCTTCTGCGATAACCTTGTACTTTTTATCATTTGATAAATGCTTTTCTATTTCAGCAACTGTGTTATTATATTGATTATATGAGTCTGATAGAAGCTTAACTTCGTTCATTACGATTGTTAATCTGGAATTTATCTCATTATACTGATTATTGTATAATGATAAATCTTGTTCAGAATGAATGAGTTTATCATTCAATTCATTGAGTTGTTGATATCGTTTTTCCAGCTCTTCAGGATTCAGATGCTGTACCTGAGATAACATCATTCGATGTTTATCATTGATATTGATTCTATCAGTAATACTGTTTATTTCAATATCTATTTGATTTACTTTATTTCTTAATTCATTTATTTGATTATTGATGCTATTGATAGTTGAATCAGTGTCATCGATTGGCAATAACAGATCCTTCATGTTTTCAATAGTCTTTTCAATATTACTCAATTGAGAAATGTATTGAGTACGTTGTTCAATCTTAGCAGCTTCTTCCATGAGATATTGTACATACATTACATCGATACCAATTTTATTATTGACAAGATTCTTCATTATCGAAACTATGTTGAATATATCCTGTAATTCTTTTGGAAATTCTGTATTCAATAAACGATTAATTGTTTGCACGTTCTTATATGCATGATCAAGTTGTTCAATATCATATTGAGTAAACTTTGATTCTGATGCACTCTGATATGAACGAAAATATGTTTCTAATAATTCATGAGTTTTCCTATAGACACAATTTGGAAATACACATTCCTTATCAACATGATCCCCATTAACAGAGTTTATCATACTTCTGATTCTTGATATTGTACTCTTTTCTTTTTCAGTATCCATAAGAATACTACCTTCTTGAATAAGGAATGCCGAAACATCAATTCCACGTTCAATCATTTCAGCAAACATCTTCAAATGTTTTTGATTCAAGGATGAAACGATTTCAACACAAGTATCATTTATAACTTGACCTAAAGAAACCATGCTTTTGAAATATGATGATGAAGCAGATACTTCTATCTCGGGAACGATATTATCTATCTTTGAACATAATTCATTCCTTAAATTAACCATGTTATTGTAATCATTAGAAGCACGTTTACTTGCCATTATTGTATTCTCGATATTATTCTTCTTATCATAAAGAATGTCGATATCCTTTAGAATCATCAATCTATCATTCTTTAAATTACTCAAAGAATTATTTAGATCAATCTGTTCATTAACCAATTTATCATATGATTGATTATCAAAACTACCAAGTTCTGATATTACATTTAAATATGAAGAACGTTTGTTGTTTACATCAATTAATTCATTATGGACATTTTGATTACGTATGATTGAAATCTGTCCTGATAACATTGCAATGTTTGATTTGATAGATTCAAGTTGTGTTGATAGATTATTACATTCCGTTTGTTTTTCCCGTAGCAGCATACATAAATTGTCATATGAACTATACTTGGAAAGAATAAATTCTTTTGTATTATTCAATGACGTAATTAGTTTGTTTGTATAACGATAGTCATCTGTTGCGAGTTTATGAATCTTATCATATATATCTATACCCATGGCTTTATTCAACAGATTTTTACGTTGTGTAGTATTCATATTGGCAAACGAAGTTAACTGTGTTCCATTTATAATAAATTGGAATACATACTTATTGATACCGAGTATCTTTTCAATAAGAGTGTTGAATACGTTAACACCACCGCTCGGATTGAGTTCAACCCCATCATGTATCAATGATGATGTTATTGAATGTGATGATCGTGTTGGTTGATAGGTATGTGTTATTGTGTAGATTTCTCCATTAACATCATATACAATCTTCTTAACACCGATCTGTTTAGGAAGTATCAATGATAAGTCAGAGCGTTCATCACCATTAAGATTGATACTACTGAATGGATGAAGCTGTTGAATCAATACGGTTTTTCCACAACGGTTCTTACCGTATATCTGGATGATGGGTTTATTGATTTTATCGAATTCAAGTTCGATTTCTTTTAAACCCATCGCTGCATGTACACCTATAAAATTGACCAATTTGATATATAATATCTTCATACTATTTTTTCTCCTTTGTATATTTATATTTTTATTGTGTCATGAGAATAATGTGTATTTAAAAATATTTTTATTTTTAAAACATATATAATTCTTTTGAACAGTACCACGATGTGTTACTGTAAATTACATTTTATGAAAGGAAGTTGATTTCAAATGGAAACAACGAACAAATTCACAGAAAGACGTCAGAACTTTATGGAGACTTACAAGGGTGATATAATCCTTGGGAAGACAATCCCAGAGGTAGCCGCACAACTCATGTATGATGAGTTTGGTATCAACATCTACGACCACTCACACATCCCGATTGTGTTCACTGTAGGTTGGACTGAGATACTCAAGTATGTATCTAAACAACCTGGAGATGAATTCTCCATAGACATCTGTGGTGTACAACTTGAATACGTGACAGAATATTCTGAGTCTGACAAATCGACAAACATTGTACCTCAGATGAGACATAAGAAAGCTCCAATCTTCATGAAGCAGAATCATCAGATGCCTATCGGAGCTTCTTATAATGATGAACTCACTGCAAAATATAATGCTTGGAGAAGCGTTAACCTTGCAGAAACGCTTAGTTCATTAGAGAATTCAATATTCTCAATAATCCGTAATGAATATGGAATCAACTTGATGGTTGCAAACGTAATACTTCCGTTGATGGCAGCTATCTATGCTGCAGGTCTTCAGGTTGCACGTGAAACCAAACAGACAATCAATATGTATAATATCTTTGAGATTGATGTACTCGAAGATGATAAGGTAATTCTCACACCACTTGCAACAGTAAAACAGTGGTTAAAGAATGACTCAAAACAGCAGTAATACGTCAATAATCCATGAAGTTGAAATATACTTCATGGATTTATATATTAAAGGAGGAATCTCAAAATGAATAACATGATTATTGGTGTTGGAAACACCGGAACACAAATCGTAAAACTTGCGGCAACTTCTAAGCTTCTCGAGGATGTCAAAATGTATGCAATTGATTCAGTTGCTGCATCTGTTGATATCGACATGATTAATAGAATCACTGTTATACCAATCATCAGTGACTCTAAGAATGGTTCAGGTCGTTCAAGAGAAAGAGGAGCTGCAATGTATGAGTTTCATGAGGATAATGGCGAATTCGTTGATATGTATGATGACGCTGTTAACTCAAAAGCTCCTGTACTCGTTATAACATCTGCCGCAGGTGGTACAGGAAGTGGTTCAGTTGTTCCACTTTGTAAATCCCTTATAGCAGAGAACGTTCAGGTTATTCCTATAATAATCTGCCCTAATGAAGCTGATCCCGAAGCTTTTCATCTCAACACAAATGACTTGTTCATTGAACTTGATGAGATTGGAATAACAACCTACGCAGTATTCCAGAATACCAGAAGATATTCTGATTACGCATTAATCAATCAGGATGTTGTTAACATGATTGAAATCGTGTTTGGTAGAAGATATGATGAAACTGAACTCGATACAATTGATGATTCTGATTTGGATGTAATACTCAATACACCCGGTAGATTCATTGCAGTTTCTGCAGAAGCAAAGGATGCACAGACTCTTTCAAAAGAACTTGCAAGAAAGGTATTCTCAGGATATCAACCTGCATGGACAGATGAAGAGGCTTCTAACAATACACTTCTTCTTGCATGTGGTCTCAAAAGCATCTTTGCTAAAGATGATTTCGACGCCGTGTTTGAAGAAATTGATAAGAGACTTGATGCTGGAAATATGTATGATAAATACAAGAACATTGTTAACGATAATAATGATGGAAAATCTTCAGCAACTCTTATTGTCGCAGGTCTCCCCAGAGCTGCTGTCAAAGTCATCAGCTCTGAATACAAGGAAGCTGAAAGTCTTGGTTCTGGATTGAATAAATCCAAACGTCCAAGTTTTATGAATCGTAAAAAGAAAACGATTACAGATGATAATGGCAAACCCAAATTCAATTGGCAGAAATAATAATTAATGTTTAAAATATTCCTTGGTTACGTATATACATAATTATGTATATACGAATAACCAAGGAGTATCAAAAATAAAATTTAGGAGGAAATACAAATGATCCCTACAAGAATCACAGACTCTGATATGATCGTTCTTCACTCAATTGAATCATATCTTGCGTCAAGAAACATTCCACAGAATCTGCCACCGGCAGAAAAACTTATGCAATATGAACAGGCTAGAGATTATCTCTACTCCGATATCGTTCAGAGAGTACCGAGAATATCTGCTTATATTCTCTCTGCTGATCTCGAAACCGATACTGTTGCTCAGGGTCTTAACATGTCACTTTCTAAACATGTAATGGATCCAATCTTTGTCAACATTCTTCTTCAGTATCTCTATAAGAGAAATAGTCCTGAAGAGAATAATGTAACAGGTGCTTATCTTGCAAAGGTTCTTTCAAAGAGTCTTGAACAGAACTCCAAAGAAGCTGAAAAGACCCTTCCGGTTAAGAAGGCTGATAAGGATAAGAAAGAAGATAAACCCGTTGAAGAGAAGAAAGACAACAAGAATGATATGTCATCAGTTAAACATATCTGGGATGCCGTTAATCAGCTTCTTGGAAATCTTAGAGCTATCGTAAGCACTAAGTTTGCAGAACTGAATGAATATCAGAGTCTTTCAATTGCTGCTTGTTTAGCAATGAATAACAAAGACACTATAATCGAAATCTATAAATCTGACCTTCCAATCAGTGCAGAGATATTCGATATCTTCAGAGAACCTGAGACAATCTCAACACTTGTGAAGAGTGCTTTGTTACTCGACAAATCATCTGTTGTGAAACGTACGCCGAATCAACAGAGATTCCTTGATTCGTTAACAACATGGGTTTATAAGAAGCTCAATGACATTCCGACAATGTCATCTTACCCATTCTTGGTTGCTGTATATGGCACAGCTAATCCAAAGGTAGAGACATTGTATATCAATCCAAAAGATTGTGGAACAGCATACAGCAACCTTTACACGGTTGCTAAACAGTTAATAAATTGATTTTAGGAGGATATTACTATGGCAAGCACAACTTTAAGGATACACCCCGAGGTTGAATCATTAATCAAACCTATCATCTCGGATATGACAAGAATCAACTACACACAGAAAACCAACCCCTTAGTTGGTCCACACAATGAACCAGAAGCTTTCAAGGAAATAAAAAAGACATGTGTTCACATCATCAATGAGAATGGTGAATATCGTCTTGCAACTCACAAGAATTCCGAGGGTAAACTTGTATGTGAAGCTTGTGGAAGAATCATTGGTTCTAAATTCGATAGGACTTCAATCGACAAGATTATGGATTGTATCGAGGTTATCAATCAGATACTTCTATTTGGTATTCTTAACGGTCTTAAGGCCGCACCATGTGCATCCTTAATTGAACTTAAGAAGAATCTCCCTGCGGCAGCTCAGCTTCTTGAAGAACTGAATAAGTTTGTATCTCAGGACAACACAGCTTCTGAAAGCATTGATAGTGTTGCAAGAGAATATGTAATCAACAACATCAACCCAATAACTTCGATGAGATAATTGAAGTTATGTGTTTACGCGTAATCACATAATATGAATTATTAATGGCGGGGATTATCCCCGCCATTAATATATTCTTTTTTTTTCTTTCTTTAGTTACTACACAAATTCATTACTGTTTGGGCAATGAATAATCTGCTATTTAGATTTAATATAACATGGGATACTGAATTAGCTCGATAGAATTGATTAATATGTGCTCCTCTAATAGGAGATTCAAATGTCAAATTATATCGGGTATTTATATTCATCTTGCCTATATCAAAACCTACACCAGAGATATCTATCTTTGTCATTTTCTCTATTATTCTTGCAGACACCATATCAAGAACATATGGATTTAAAGTTTTGTGTAATAATGTCGGTAATGAAGGGAATAAATTATTATTATTATCATCAATCATCCAATTATTTTCTGAATTTTCGTATAACTTCGTAAGTTCATTAGTATCAACTGATAATGTATTTAAGTCAATAGCACTAATCAATTTGGTATTCAAAGTTCTTTCAATATCAGTTATTGATAATACAGAAACATTATTTGATTTAACAGACATCATATATTCATTTGATGATAATCGTTTCATCCCACCCATGTCTGAATTATTCTTATAACTATTTACGTATATTGATAATACATTACCATTTGAAATATTATTCACATCTGTATTGCATACATGTATACCTTCTCCGATATCACTGTATACCTGAGAGCCTTTCTTGTATAAACCATACTTATTGTCAAAGAAAGACAACATTTGATTCACATTCAAATTAGGTATAAGAATTTGATCATATTTTACAGGATTTATCAATGGATCTATCATTACATCACCAAATCTATTTGGTAAATTATATTGTATTATAGAATCAAGGGACATATTTTTCCATATAGATGGAACTCGTTTACGCATATGATGTATGAGTAATTCATCATAACAGTATAATTCAATTGGTACTTTGTTATTCGTATTCAGCGATGAATCTTTTTTTATTCCTTCTGGATATTGATCTGCAAATGAAGTAGGTGTATTCTTATTCTGAATATAACAATTCAGATTGATTGATATACTTTTTCCTGCTGATACTTGTACAGGAGAACTTCCTTCTTCACCCATTCTATATATTCCAGCATCCATATTCATTGATATCATAATGCTATCTGAATACGTTGTTAATTTTTCCAAAATACTCAGATCAGAATACAATCTTACACGTATAATAGGATATGTCATATTATCATATTGATTTATTATTGATATAGAAATTATGTCTGAACGAGATATTTCTATTATCTCGGTTGATTCAAATACATTTACAGCAAGTCTCATTGATATATCATATAATGTAGAATATCTGTCTGACGAAGCCATTTATACCAATCCTCCTTTGTTGAACGGCTTGATAATTGTCAACCTTAATGGTTGAAAATAATTTATGAAAGGCAGGAAAATTTATGCTAAAAATAATTCAAGAGGCATCTGTGCCAAGGTTATCTCAGACGCCTTTATATATGAAAGCTAATACAACATCCAATGTTACTGCAGCTATTCAGTCAGAAATAGCACAGTCATCGCAGACTACTGTAACCCCAGATAAGTTAACTGAAATATTGTCATTGATGAGATTAAATGGTGATGCTATTGTAAAGAAAGCAGTTACTGCGTATCAGAATGGAGATATAGTAATCATATTCAATAAAGCTACATCTAAAGTACCTTTGACAATTCCTTATATTGTAATAAATAATGGAGGACATCCTAAGGCATATGTATTTGCAGATAAAGTTGTGAATAATATTACAGCACCTAATGAATATACAAATTTAATGGCTGCTTTAGAAGCAGCCTACCTTGCATTGATGTTAAGAACTAAACCAGACATACTACTGATGAATGGACAGTTGATGTTAACTTTGTGTAACATATATGCTTTGATGGCAGGGTCTCCTTTGGAACAAAAAGCCTATATAAAAGGAGAAAATTTGACAAAGGTTATGTTATATATAATTACATATTTCTACAAGATGTTCCGCGGTGATAATATAACTCCTGAAAATATCCCTTATAAGAAAATTCTCAGTGATAAAGTAGATCCATCTGTTGTACAAGAAATCATTAATGAAGTTAAATCATTATCCGAAGGGACTGGATTCTTGGATTTAGTAAAACTCATAAAGAAGATAAATCCAGTAAGATATGAAAAACTTGATACAATGTATCTATTGTATTTTTCACAGACATGTGGAATATCATTGACATTTGCATTGGAGAATATAGAATACTTATTCTTATTAGTATCCTCAGCATCATACAAAACTAACATCACTCAATATGGATTGAATAAAACTGTTGGTTTATTATGTAGAAAAGCAATAACACAATTAGCCACTACAAATCTATGATATATGAAAGAAGGTGTTTATAATGCCATTTAATAATGATGAAAAGAAGAATAATGGAATAAACATCGTAACTGACAGGAATATTGTTAATAAGACTATTGATGAAACTAAACGAATGGTCAATGACTTAGTCAATCAAGGTTATACATATACTAACAATGGTAAGATCATTGACAAACATACTGAGATGGGCAGGCATCTAGATTATCCCATTGATTATTCAAATGGAGAAAATAATACTGGATATAGAACAGATAACGTTTTCAATTCATCAAATAATGTCACTGATGGTTATCGTAAAGGATCACCTCCTTATGTAAAAGGAGAAGCAAGGGAGATAACAGTCTCTGATCATGACAGAAATAGTATTCAACCTAATGTGAATACCAATGATGATGTATCTTTTAATGGAGATGAGTTCTTTGTTAAAAATACATCAGGTCATTTCATTAAAGATATGATTGAAGGTCCGGGTTTTAATCCAGATGGACCAACAAGTAGAGTTGCCTTTGATAGTAATAATAAAGAAATTGTTGCTCCTGTATTTTCAGGAGCAACAACATCGGTTAATCCATTGAATGATGAAACAACTGCGAAGATGTTGAAAAGTGGTACTTTATCTAAATATATAGAAGAAGATTATAAGGAACAAGAACTCGGTACTTATAATACACCACCCATATCTCCAATGCAACCATTTCAAAGACTCAATAGAAGAGATAAACAATTCTTATCAGATGAAGCTGTTTTTAAATCATATAATAGAACCAAATTACCAATTGCAGATTCAGTATTCCGTAAAGGATTTAGACATATATTCTTTACACGTCCAGAATGTTATTTAACATATAAAGCTGGAAATACGATAGAGTTATGTGATCAAGCTTTCTATGATGAAGACTTCTCATCAGCATGGTCAAGAATGCCACATATCATAAAATTATTATCTCCTTATTATGTAACTGGATCATTCCAATCTGGTAATAATGATGAAATGTGGAATTATCTATTATGCAATCAAGTGCAGGGAATGAATGCAGGTACTTTCAGTATGTCTGTTTATGATAATATTGCAAAGAGTCCAGAAGGATTTACAGTTACTCCAGCAATGCATGTTGATTCGCGTCAAGGATCTACAATCGAATTATCTTTTAATGATACAAAAAATCTTGAAGTATTTGAGATGTTGAGACTATGGCAATTATACATGTATAAACGCCGTAAAGGTGTATTCGCTCCACCATTCAATGGATATGTTAAGAACAATACATTCATGCCAGTTCCTGATGGTGGCAAAGCATTAGAAGGTGTCATTGATTATACTCAAAGACATCCTTATGATAGAGCTTTGGAATATTGTGCATCTTTGTATGATATCGTGACAAATGAAACAGGTACCAAGATATTGTATTGGTGTAAATACTATGGAATATATCCAACACAGGTATCACCGTCATTATCAAATTCAGAGAATAAACCAATAACAGATATGAAAGTTAGTGCCACATTCAAGTATCATTACAGATTAGAGAATGTTAATAAAACATTAATTGAATTTAATTATAATGCAGGAATAACCAATGAATTGGGTTCTATTATTAAGACTAATATTAAAAACTCTATGCCTTTTTTATTGAGAAATCAATACGATAATCCAATATTACCTAAATACATTGGTGCATCTGGAATGTTCACTGGTTCTCCTTATATAGTAATGGCTAAAACCCGACCAGATCCAACAGATTCTTCTAATATCATAATAACTCCTAATCTGAGATTTATGAATGTTTCTGATATTGAATTGGATGGAAATATCAATGCTGGATTGACCAATGTTCGTGAGAGAGATAATAAAGCAATAGGTACATCTACAGAAGCATTGGCGAAGACCGTACAAGCAACATCAAAATCCCAAAAATCAATACTTAAAGATTATGAAAAGTTGAGATATTCAACCATACATCAGCAAGAAGAACGAGATGCATTAGAAGTAGCTCGTCAACAAGTTAAATTAGCAATCGAAAAAGACATGCAAAAAATTACTGATAACGTGGCACAAACATCAGATATTTCTCCTTCATCAGAAGATGAAGTTAATAATTTAATATCTCAAGATGATATAAATAGACAGATTGATAGTAATATGTGGGAATACAAAGAATATGGTTATGTCAAATCAGAATATACGAAGAACCAACAAAAAGCAATAGGTTTTATCGTGAGTTACTATGGAGCACAACCAAGTGAAGCTGCTGATTTGGTATATGTTTATAAATTCGATGATAAAGAATCTGTTTATGAATATATGACAAATGTACGTTCAGAAACTGGAATGACTGATTATCAAGCTATTCGTAAACAGATTGAAGAAATGTATGAGAACACTCCCAGCTATACTCGTGAATTACTTACAGATTCAAGTATTCTCAGAAGTAAAGTTGCGGCATTGGTAATTTCTGCCGATGATGATGTTAAAATAAAAATACCAGAAGATGAAGATAGATATAAATTAGCATCAGGAGCAACTGCAAAAGTTCCTGAAGATGCTACAACACATGATGGATCAGATGGACAGATTGCTGCGGTAACATTAGATGGTAAAATAGATAATGGTGTGACAGCAATGATGTAATGCATAATAATGAAAGGAGTTGACTATATTGCCAGTTTCAAATAATGATGAACTGTTACGTTCTTTGATGTTGGATGTAACAGGCGAGGATATATTAGTAAAGAAAGATGATATCGTTGATACAATTTCAGATATTCTTCATGAATATAACTTAAGTACAGACATGTCATTTGTTGAAAAAATGGCATTGTTGAAGTTTGGTGACGGTAAAGAAAACAATGCAGAAATTGCAGAATTGCCATCTGAATTAAAGGATGCTGCATATCTCCCAGTCAATACAATTGCAGACATAACCCTTCGTCAAGATATTGATATGATCATTTCTCAGATACCTGAATGGTTTGTTGCATTAACAACTACTCGTGATGCTATATGTGAATCTGATGTTGTTGATGGAACATTATCCAGAGATATCAAATTCAATCGTTCTAAATTATCTGAACAAGAGCAAGGAAATATCATATCTAAAATTGAGGAAGTTGAAGATAAATTGGATCTTCATTCTATAATAAAGAATCATGTTGTATTTAATACACTGGAATATGGGGAAGGTGCTATATATGCAATACCATATGCAAAAGTATTCCAAGATTTATACAAGTATCGTATATCACATAATTCAAAACATGATAATACTCCTACCAATCTTGACATGACAGAAACATCATCTGTATTAAATGGATATGGCTTTGGAGAATCTGCTATTGAAATATCCCTTAGTGATACAATAATAAATGATTCTAGTACAAATAATAAAAATACCAAAAAGAATAAAAAGAGCAAAGCAGGTATATTTACAGAAGCTGAAATACTCGAGATTCGTCCTGGATATCACACAATCCCATTAAATGATGATAAGGGTGACTTATATAAAATACAACAAGAACAAGATCAAATATTTGATGAATCTATGGAATATATTGCAAATAATATTCGTTACATAGAAGAGGATATTGCATTACCAGTAATAGAAGAATCTGCTCATGATTTAAGATATGTATATGAAGTTAAATACCATGATAGACCTGATTATGTTCAAGAATTTAACAACTTCTTTGAATATGTAATGGAATCGAATATTGAGCAAGAAAATATTGAAAATAATTTTGAGAATATCAAAGGAATATATTTGAAAGTATTACCAATGACGAAACTGATTCCTATTCGTGTAGATCGTCAAATTATTGGATATTATTATATATCTGATTTAACACGTCCTGAAGAAGCGGGTCAACGTCGTAATTCTGGATTAACCGGATATACATTACGTTCTCCATCGGTTGGATTTGATACATTCTCACCAGATAGAATGTTCTGTGAGAAACTTGCATCAAAGATAATAAATAATTTCAATCTTAAATTTATGAAGGATAATTTGGCATTACATCAACAGATCGTGTCTATACTTCAATGTCATAAGTTTAATGAAGCAATGATGAGATTTGTGTTCATACCAGCTGAACATGTCATACAATGTGCTATTAACAAAGATGGTGTTGGTAAGGGTCATTCTATGTTGGAACCTGGATTGATAACTGCAAGAATGTATATGTTCCTTAAACTATATTCCATTTTATTCCAGATTAACAATTCTCAAATCAGAGTATATAATCTACGTATGAGTGGTATTGACAAGAACTTCAAAGGAATGGTTAATGATACAATAAGAAAGTTAGCCGCAAGAAGAGTTACTGTAAATGATATATTCAATTATCGTTCATCAATGACAAAAGTAAGTGGTGGATCTGAATTGATAATGCCTATGGGTGCGGGAGATCAAGCACCATTGACAATAGAATCAATACCACCTGCAGAGACTCCTATAAACAATGAACTGTTAGAGCAATTGAAAAATGAATCAATAAATGCAACTGCAGTCCCTTCATTGATGGTACAAACCGGAGGACAGTCTGAAATAGAATTTGCAAAAGAAACTGAATTAGCAAATACCCGTTTCAATACATTAATTTCTTCATGTAAAATTGAACTCAATCGAGATATCACTCGTCTATATAGATTGATATTAAGATGGGAAACTGATATTGATCCATTAATAATCAAGGATTTGAAGTATATGTTTAAGATGCCTACTGCAAAGACCTTGAATGTTACAGTAGAAATGTTAAACAACTTTACAGCATTAAGAGATACCACATTGCCTATATTCTTAAAACCAGAAGAATTAAAACCACCTGGGGATGATGGAGAAGGATTATCAGAAACAGCTCGTGAGTTTACAAAACTATTATTGTCAGAATACATTCCTCAACTTAACATTGATCATTTTGATGAATTGGCAGACATGGCTCGTGATGCTGCTAATAAGACAAGAATGTTCCAAACAAATAATGCTGAAAATGTTCTTGATACAGGATTGGAAAATGGTGAAGAAGGGATGATGTAATATGAAACTTGAAAGAACAACAACAGGTCTTATTATAAAAGAACCAGATGATTCTGTCAAAAGAAAAGTTATCCAATATTTTTCATTAGTAAATCCTGTACGTGAATTCTTCATTTATTCTGGTAATAATCCAGATGAACAACCTATATTCGGAAAAGAAAAGGATGTAATATATATTACATCCGGATTCTTAAATGTAAATGATGCGGGTATTCAGAGTTTACCAAGCCCTCATGTAATAACGCCACCTACACCAAAGCAAGTTAATATAAAAATGAAAATGCAACCTCGTTCACAATTACAAATAGATTGTATTGATAAATTAACAACATCAGCTTCCCCGAAGATTACAGTTGAACTAAAACCTGGTGTAGGAAAGACCTTCATAGCATTATATGCAATATCTAAATTGGGTTTTAAACCATTGATAATTACACCAACTACATTGCTTAAAAATCAATGGATTGAACAATTCATTGATTTGGGTATTGATAAAAAAGATATAGCAACAAATGTATTTGATTCACCAAGTAAAACATTTTGTGTTGTAACAATATCGTCAATTGAAAATGCATTACGTGAAGATTGGCATAAATTGATGACAACATTAAATGAAGCATCATTCGGAATTAAGGTAATCGATGAATCTCATTTACATCTTAAAGGTGTATTGAGATTCGATTCTATATGTAATATAAAACACAATTGGTATTTATCAGCTACTTTAGGGCGGTCAGATCCTCAAGAAGATGGTATACTCAATAGAGCTTTATCTGATGCAGATAGATTTGTTGGTAATTCAAGTTACGAGGAATATCAGCATGAATATGTCAACGTATATTTCCAAGACATATACTATTATCCAACAACTGATTTATGTTTGGAACATTTCAGATATGGTTCAAAGGGTCTTATTCGTTCATCATACTATAATATGTTGATGGAATACAAAAAAGGAATTCCTTTCATAAGTAATTTAATTAATCTGATGAAAAGGGCTAAAGCGATTACTACATATGATGGAAAGATACTTTTATTAGTACCATTGATTTCTATCATTGATAAGACGATAGAACATATGAAACAAGATTCCTATTTTCAAAAATACACATATTCCGGTGTAGATGGCTCTATGCCATTATCGGAACGAAGACAAGCAATGGAAAGTGATTTTATTTTATCAACATCATTGTCAATGGGAACAGGCGTTGATGTATCTAATCTTGCGGCTGTTATAAACTTTGACCAATATTCATCTCCTATAATAACTGAACAAATTTTCGGTAGATTAAGAGATAGAGGTAAAGATACTTGGTATATTGATATATGTGACCATGTAAAACAAGCAAGAATGTTAGAGAACTGGGGGAGAAAACGTAGAACATTATTACCATATTTCCCAGGAGCAAAAAGTGAAATAAAATTATTACCAGAAATAAAGAGTTAAATATAATAACATTCTAAATAAAAAAAAGAATATCATTTAAGATATTCTTTTATGTAAGCATCATATGTCTTGTTCTTTTCTGACATATGAATATTTTGGATTTGTTGTTAACTTTGTAACACAATCCTCAATCATGTCATCAAGAAGCATATTTCCTTTGTTGCCTAATTTGACTTCAATATTTGAAAATACATCAGTCATAAATTTGAAGTTGTCTAATATGCTATCCATGATGCTCATTGGTGAATTGTAATAATTCATCACAAACACTCCTTTCACATATATTATTTATATGGATAATAGAAATCCAGTCTATATCCGAATATAATGTGAAAGGAGAAAAAAAGAGAATATTTATTCCCGGGCATATGCCCGGGAATGTTTCTCTACTTTTTGTTCAGAAGAATATCACTCTGTTATTGGGGAGATATACAACTCCCCAATCGAAAGAACCATCATAATCATATCCTTCGATACGTTGAATACAACCTTTCGATTGTTCTATGAGTTCATCACATTTACCCTTATCAAGATACCATGTGTCTATATCGACGCAATAGTCCTCGGAATAAACTACCAGTGATGCAACTAATAATTCTACGAGTTTGAGATAACGAGTGTCACTCTTCATTGGTCTGAAACCTTCAAAACCAACATAGACGTCTTCAGTACATCCTATGCAAAGATGACGTGTGTCATTTTCTGTGATTTCTCTTTCGAAATCATCATCTGTTAATGAATTGATTAAGTTAATAATGTTTTCATAATTATCCATTTATGAAAACTCCTTTCATTATTAAGATATAAAAGAATATTATGTATTCCTTTATTCATATTAATAATATATATTTACAGATTTAGAAAAATCAATCTAATAACATTGAATTTATCTCTCTGAAGAAATTCAAATCTGATTGTGATAATGATATTTCATTATTCATATTATTATATCCTGTATTGTATTGATTATGCGAGTAACCATATTCATCAATAACATCATTATCGTGTTTAATAGTCATATCACGTATCAGCTGTCCTTCAAATGAATTAGGATCATCTATTACATCTGATAAATTATCAACAGTATTCTCTAATGTTGCTTGTTCATATTGATCCATTATCTGTTTAGATACATCATATGTGCATAAGGATTTATCAATACCAAATCGTCCTAATTGATATCCATATTTCAATACATATAGTGTATGTAAATAAGCCATTACCAAGTCATCATGTTCACCCGAAGCAGCTGCCATATTACCATTCTTCTGTTCAACCAAATTACATATATCTTTTACTAAGTATTCTGTATATATCAAATGACGATAATCACTAACCATATCTCTCAGTATATTAAACATCATCTTTCTCGTTTTAACAGTTACATATGTTCCAAAATGTTTCTTTGCTTCTGCTTTTCTTGTTAATGACATTTTTGGATGTTGTGGTTCTATAACATTTTTTGTTAATTCAGATGCACGTGGATCATGATAGAATCTGTTTTCTAATTGAGATTCTTGAACAAAATCAATTATATCAACACCTGTCATATTTGATTCCAAACAGAATAATGCTTTAGGTAACATTTGTGCTAATGTAGTAATTACTCTCATTAAATCTAATATGCCTATTACTGGAGATAAGAATTCACCAACAACTTCTAACGTATATGGATGAACAATACACATTGCTGTATTATCACCATTCTTACCAGTGCCACAATCTATACCGATTAAGTATGGTATATCAATATCAAAATAAGGTGTATCAGATGTTAAATCAGGACGTCTTATTTCATGTTTATATACATATAGATGATATTTTTGTAATAGGAAAATGTCATAATCATGTTGACGTATGTGTTGTTGAATGTAATCAATATCCGATTGACGGAAGAATGATCCTTGTCCACCACGGAATCTTTGTAATAATACACCTCGACGATATTCTCCAAGTGTTCCTTTCTTAACAGCTTCGTAGTATTGTTCACTTAACCATTTTCCATCTTTTCTGAGTTGGATATAATTGAATTCTATATATACCATGTTTATTGGAATTCTATCACGATCTTCATCATCTGGATTAGGGACCGTTTTCATATGTTCAATTTCATCATCTGATAAATCATAAAAAGATTCATTAAATACAGGAGTATTGTCAATAATCTTTTGGAAATCTTTTCCTTCATCGGTTTCTAAGTCACCAGGAGTTGATGCATAAATCATACATGAACGAACCCCTAGCTGTTTTGCGGTAGCTCTGGCTTGGACGATTGTTGGGTTTGCACCATCAATAACAGCTTTCATATAAGGAATGAATTCACATTCATCAACAAACCAACAGAACAATGAAAATCCACGGGATTTATCCGTTGCAGCATTTTCTGATTTAGCTGCTGATACAACTGCTATATTGACATTGTGTTGTTCATATTTCAACGATTGTAATCCGGGTGGATGTTTTGCATTTGCCCAAGGATTCATATACTTCGGTAAAGCCATTATATAGTCACGTAAAATACCAACGTTATCAGTACAACGTTTTTCTGTCTTGTGCATATACGGTATATCGGCATTTCTATATTCAAACAACATTGCATATGACATTATTGCAGTAATGACAGTTGTCTTGAATGTTTGACGAGGTTGTACTAATTCAAAATCTAAACTGTGAATGAAACACCATATTGCAGCACATCCACCTCGATGTAGATATAGAGGTTGAGTACCTGCACCACGTACAGGAATACGTGTCACTTCTCTGAAGAAATACCAAGGATTATGTTTACATTCAATAAGTATTTTTCCAATATCATCAGCAGTAATATCCGAATTATAAGGATCCATATCCTGTACAACAAACTCAGGATGTCTAACCTCTAACATGAAATAATAATTTTTATAACCTAAATCTTTCAATTCTTTTGCTGTTAACAAAAAAGAACTATTCTTAGTACCAAAATCATAGTAATGTGGTTTTCCTGAATCATCATCAATTCTAACTATATTACTCAAATAAATCATCTCCTTAACAAAAAATATATGGTGGGCATATGCCCACCATATTTACACACAGTTATTCGTATTGTTTGAGTTGTTGTAATATTGGTAACAACTCCGAGAACATTTGAAACAGTCTGTCTATATCCCCATCAGTCAGACCTTCAAATGTATTAGTTTGTTTCATTTGCGTAAAGAAGTCTATCATGTCGATAACCTGTCCACATTTGAATTCTTGATATTGTAGATAATACGAATGCATTATCAGACAATATCTGAGATCGGGTATCGAGATATTTATCTTTACATTGTTTATCATGACTTCAAATAATTCGTCTTCATTACCAATTGTCGAGTAACCAAAGATGTCGGGTTTGAGTTTAGCACCCATAAATTTTAAGATATTCTTGAGATTAGAAAGTTGTGGGAATTGGTTGTATTTAGACGTATCTATACCAATACCATTTAACTGACTCATCAGCACAGAATTATCTTCATATTGTGAACCTCTATAGTATGTCGAAATCTTCGCAAAAGCCTTTACACCAACACCTGCAAGGAAGTTGTAAGTGTCATATTCTCCATATTTAACAGGGTTGTCGGAATAAGGGATAAGGTTCTTATTATATCTACGGGTCTTAACAGGTAAATCATAAAGAGTTGTACGACCTGTAGCAACTCCTGATAATGCCTTTGATGGTTCTTGTTTCAATACCCATGTATATTGATAACCTACCGGATATTCACCGTCAACAGGTACCCAACGATGACGAAGTTTCGTGTATATCTTATAGGGTTTCATTATGTCTCCCCATTTTTTATAACACTCTAACAGAGCATCACGAACACATACTTCGTTAAGAGGCATTATCTGGATATAGAATCCATTCTTCAACAAATCCGCATATGTTGATTCTGAATCCTCTCGATATAATCTCTTTAATTCAGAACCCTGTGAAGGATTAAATGTTCCTATGAATTCTGATGCTAAATCGATTATATACTCACGTGGTTGATTTTCTTTGTCAAGTTGGATTATATGTTGATGCATACGTTCCATCATAAATGTCATAGAAGATTCGTATGTTGCAAATGCAATGATTCTATTTACGATAGCCAACGCATTACAAACCATATCAATCGGTCTACCATCATCAGTCTTTGGCATGAGTTGCCATGGAATAATTTGTGCAATAACTGACTTATTACCATATCTACCAACCACTTTCTGTCCAACATGAATGTCCTTTGGTTGTAATATAGTAAACTTAATTATTGTATCTACAATATCTTCTTTAGTAACCCAAGTAGAATTATTGAGATACTTTTCAGCTTGGTGATAGATATCAAGTAATGTTGTATCATCCTGATTTGGGTCAGATACGATTGTTGAAATAAATGAATATATCTCAGAATACCAATCTCGGATTTGGTTGAGATAATAGTTAAGTTGATCATTCTCAATATCGACGTTTGTATAGATATCCATATCGACAACCATGCCATGTGAACAGTAGTTTGTGTCATTAATATGAGGAATAGATGCTTCAGCTACTGATGATACTACACTATTCTCACGGATAGCACATAATACATCATTCTGAATTTCTTCTCCAATATTAGGAAAGGCTTTGTAAACAGTGTCATTACCGTACTTATTCAACAGATAAGAATCTGATTTGATGTTGACAGTGACAATATCAACCATATCATATTTCAATGCTTCAGCAGCTCGGTCAGATATGACAAGGGCATCCTCAGTCAGTTCAGGAAGCACGGTATATACGAATCTGATATTACGTCCAGCACAATAGTTGTCATTAACATAAGATGATGATTGAGCAATAGTAGTTCCCTTAGGTAAGATATCACCGTCATTATATTTACCAGCGATATTATTATACATTCGGAAACCATATTTCTCAACAAGGTTGTGTGCAGGTTCTACGACTTCACATATATACTTACCCGTACGCATATTGCGGAAGATATATGCAACAGGAGATATATTCGAGTCTTTGAACTTACGGAAGGTTTTGATGAGTTGATAGTCATCTTTTGCCTTTATATTCCAAGAGGATCTATCACCAAAGTTATTCTCAGCTCCAGTATACACCCTTGGGAATTCGGGGTCTGTTAATACGACACGTTGTGATGTGTGACGTGTTGCCATAACACCACGAACTGTCGATATTTTGTCAGGAAATGCCATTGCAGAAGCACCAAACATTGACATTGGTGTTACTTCTTGACATCTCTTCTCGATGTCCGAGACGTTGTTCATTGTGGAATGTTTACGTATTCTTTTAGACTGTTCCATTATTAGTCAGCTCCTTAAAATAAAAAGTTTTTGTAATATATTGGTTCCTCCTTTCGGAAGAATAATATATATTTATAACTTCGATAATACGTCTCGAACATACTTAGCACATTTAGAATCTTCTATCTTGTTATTTCCAATATCAGTAATTGCAAATGACAATATCAAGAATACACCTAAGACAACGAATATATCAGTCTTGAGTATATTATTATTAACCAATTTCATTATAAGATTTTTTACATTTATTACAGGGATATCCCCATGTTCTATCATGTAAAATTTCTGTGCTACGGCAATGTCTGGATTGAATATGAGATCTTCACATTTTTCAATATATTTAATCTCATTGATTCTGCTGGTATGAATATAATTCTTCCAATCCTTGAGAGAAATGTTGTCAACGATATACTCAATCACAGGGGTATAGTTTGAGTAGATCTTCATACGAATTAAATCAATTTGATCAAGATATTTGAACAACGAGTAGTATATGAACAGATCCTCATGGACAATAACCAATTTCTCAGGATGTTCTTTAATGAACATGACAGTTTCATTGGTCATTCCAAGGGTATCTTCCAATACTTCGATTGTTATTATAGATGCTATCTCTTTGAATTCAGCCACTTCCTGATTAACTGTAAAGATCTTATGATAGTTCTCACCTTCGTCATCAGTAGCACCAGGAATGAATGCATCAATTGGAGATGTAACCATCTCAATTGAACTCAATACATTGAGGAAGTTCTCCTCATAGGTCTTTCTGTCGATATAAACATGTCTGCCATTAAGCATGACCATATTCTGAAAGAATACATTGCATGCGGCGATGTTAACTCGATGATTGTTATAACACTTCTCGAATTCAATAAGTTTTTTAGTTGGAATATTTAACATGATTGACCTCCTATATATTATGAGTTTATTTATACAGCTTTCATTTGATAATATTGATTACGTAATGCAACATAATTTGAGATCACGTATTCAATACCATACATTTGAATTATCATCTGGATGAATTCATCCAGATGATTATAATTTGATTTCTGATCCATAGTGGTCACTTCCTTTACAAAAATATGTAATTACGTTTGTAACTCATCTATGATATCATCGATCGCCGTTCCATTAAACATGGCATGATCAACCCCTCTCGCATTAGGTGGTAATACATAATTAGGGTTGTTCATCATTGCTTCTTGATGTTTATTCGCTTCTTCAATTTGTTTTATCCTTATATCCCGGAGACGGTGCACAAATGGAAGCGGCAATTGTGCCAGCATATCCATAGGAATGATTTTATTGAACATCAATCCCAACTCAATAAATTCTAATCCATCTCGATCAAGTTTATTTGAGTATTGCTGAGCCTTCGAGATACTTGGAAAAGCAAAGTTCCTCCAATATCGGTTACGGGAATAAATGGTTCATGACGTGCACATTTAGGACAATTAACATTTTCAACTCTAAATGTTACAGGAGATGCATTTTCCCTGCTCTTTTCAATTATTTTTACGAGTACACTTGAATCAACGACATCAAGAGATTTAGTAATGATTCTTTCCATATCATCCCAGTTAGTATAGAGATACTCTTTGGGTTTACCATTTTCATCATTCTTTATAAATGAGAATGATTTTACATACATGATGTTTGCAGAGAGATATTCAAACTCAGCAAGAGCGGGATCATCAGGTGCTAAGTTAGTCATATCATCTTCTCTGTATTTCTTATACAATTCCTGAACCATTGGAATCTTTTCTGTAATGAATTCATATGCTGATGGTTCATTTGTTTCAACAATAATACCGGTATGAGGAAGTTTATATCTAACCTTTTTGGTATTAACTTCATTGAATATTTTAATAGCATCTTCACCATAAGAAGCTTCATGTACACGATTATACCACTTAGGTATCTTTGATTCATCGAGCTTTACAATAGTTCTTGGATGATATGGTATTCTTATATTATATTTACATTTGGGATTTCCACATGTAATAGAGAGATTCTCTTCATCATCAGCAGTTGCAACAAGAAGACCCCACATGAGAAGTTCTCTATCGTAATACTTTGTTTTCTTAAGGAAATCATCAAAGTCTTTAAATGGTCCAATAGAAACATTTTTCATGTGTTCATATATAACAGACCATCTCTTGAGTTCGTTATCAGGACTATTATTGGAAGATGGAGCTGTTAGTTTAATAAAATCAAACCAGTTGATTGCTCTCATGACACATCTGTATCCTGATAGAGGTAATGTGATAGGAGTATCATTGATGCCTGAATCATATGGTATGATAATACCTTCTTCTGCACTGTTCTCAACAATAGTTGTTTTCATCATCTCTTCTTGAGATACTTCTTTTACAACAATATTGATTTCATTTCCAGTTGCTAAATTCTGTACAACAGAATCATCAATATTTACAGTAACAGGAGTATTCTGTTCTACTTGAATATTGATTGTTGGTACATCTGGTTTTAATTCAACTGGTTCTGAATTATTATCTGAATTAGCTGTATTACCATTTGATGTATTGGCTGCTTCTGTAGGTTGTGAAAACATGAGTTTATCAATTACAATACCATCATCATTGATATTATCAATTGCTTTTGTTCCATCAGGCATTATCCAGTTATTCAGAATGATATCTTCAAATTCAGGAGTTATCTTTTCACCTGAATTATGATAGATGTCTATAAGCTCACCCTTCACAGCCATTTGTCCTAATGAAACTGTATATCCATTATTATCAACAACAGGTGCTTCTGGGATACCACCAGAAATCATCCTGTATTTAGCAACAACTTTCTGTACCATTGTTGTTACAATAGACAACTTCTCACTCTGATATCCAATAGCTTGTTCATTATAAGACATATCTTTCTCATTTGGAGGATTGAATATCTTAAAAGAAGCTGCTTCTTTTCTTTCAGCTTCTTTTTCTTTTAATGCAGTCTCTCTTTCTACCTGTGATTGTTTTTCTTCTTCAGCAATCTGATTAGCAAAGTCATCATCACCATAGAAATCTTCATTAGATATAGTATTTGGGATTGGTGTAGTTTCACCAACACTACTTGATTCTATTACTGGTTCGGGTTCATTTCTACCCATGACTGCTTTATGTCTTGTGATAAGATCTGTCAATGGATCAGCATTTTTATTAATCTCTGACATATTTTTGTTTCTCCTTTACTTGGAATTTTGTGCATATGCACATAAGTTATATATGTATTTATTACTTCACGATACATATATAATTTATATGCACATTGAAAAATAACTGATGTGTTAGTTTAATGAAAGGGTTGATGAATTATGAATGAAAAGTTGCTTTGGTTCAATGATAAGATTCAATTCATGTTTCATTCCAACATTGTTGAATATGATATGAGGGCAATGTCTGTATCTATTTCAGAGAAATATGGTTTATTGGATGATGAAACAATCAGAATATTGAAGCTTTTACCAAAGGAACAAAGAACGAAAAGAGTTGGTTTAATTCAGAGAGATGATAAAAACTTCTCAGACTCACTAATATCTTGTGAATTAGAAATACGTAGAAAATTCTTAGAAGCCAATGGTTTGGATGAATCCAATGTTTTATCATTACACTCTGATGCATGTATCTTTTCATCAAAAAAGGAAATCATCAATATTATCGACGGAATAGAATTCAAACACGAGAACACTTGGACATCATATATCAACTTTAACAACATTGAAATGTTTTATTCAAACGGATGCATTACATACAAAGGAATTCCTAAGGATATGCTATACCAACATACTTTAGGAATCAATAAATACTTGTGTAATGTATTCGATAAAGTTGAAAACTACGATTATGATATAATCACTTATCTTAACAAGTTTCAGAAGAAATACTTGCAAGATAAATTACCTGATTATTATTATATTCCATTTGGTAAGAATGGAACTTATAAAATGTCAAACTTACAGTTGTTTTCATTCATTGCAAATGTTGTATTGAATGATATGAAAGGATGGTAATTATGGATTTATTCTATTTTGAATTTTCATCATGTAAACAGAAATCTGATGAGCAATTCAATTATCGAGTATTTGCAGAATCGATGAATGATATGAACATGTTCTTGATACAACATAATCTGCATGATCAAGTACAGAATGTTGAGGTTGTTGATCCAGCTCATCCTACTAATCTTGATACTGTGTCTTATAACATGATAAAACCTTTTGTGTTTGGATCTAATAAATCCAAAGAAATCTTTACAATTTATACATCTGAAGAATTTGTGTCAGATGCTGTAGGTAGAGTTGGTTCAAAATTATCCGCTTCTCTATTATTTGGAGAAGCTATTACAAGAACGGATGTTGAATTATTTGATAGATTGGCTAATTTAATTAATGATCTTCCTTACTGTGATATTATCGATTTTGAATTAATGAATCAAGAATCCAATTTAATAATGGAATTCAAAGAAAAAAGAAATGAATACTTTTATTATACAGGAATCGCTCCTGCTGAAGATGGGGCTGAAGCCTTGATATATCAAGGCTTATATGATTCAATGCAAGCGGCAATGGATGATACTTGTTATTTAACGGATTCTATACAACCTATTACAGTCGAAGCTTATGTAAAGGCATTCACTGATAGAATGATTGACAGTTATTAAGAGGAGAATGTTAATATGGCATCTAAAAAAGAATTATCAATATCTGAATTGGTTGAAACTCATAAACCCAAGAATTTCAAATATAAATACATCTTCACTGATGATTCTATATTTGATCAATTGGTTAATGAAGGATATGATGTACTATCATTGGATACTATAGAGAATGACGATTTGGTTCAAGCTGCTTTAAATGCTCATTATGATGAATATGATAGTAGCATAATAGGAAAAGCAAAAGAACCGACCATCATGAATGATGGAATTATTGTATCAAAAAAGATGGTTACTAAAGCAGGAAAGAAACTGTTAAAGTTTATGATGGGTTTCTTCAACTATGGAGAATATCGTTACATTGCAATCAAAATGCATTATGAGAAATTCGACATACTTGAAATATTTGTATTAATATAAAATGATTGGGGCTTTACGCCCCAATCATTATATTTTTTTCATCAAGTATTAATTACGTTATAAGGATTCTGTACAGAAGTTGATGTACCAAGACCTCCCGCATCATCACCCTGATAAATCACTCTATGATCAGCAGGATTGAGTGCATGAGGAGCTGGAGCGGTTCTATTGATCTTCTCCTGATTTGCATACATAACAGGGGCATTACCAAGGCCAGACTGAACAGCGTCGAGTGAAGGACGAACACCACCTCTGAAGATAGGTGTATCAATACGACCAGTGCTCTGTTCAGTAAAGAATGCATCACCAGCACCAGGATTGAAGTTAAGTGAGTTGCCAAAGATAGCAAACTGTTTAACGTATCTTGTTGCAAGGTCGTTTACATAAGCAGACTGAACATATTGACAGTTATAAACGAGGTTTATTGTAGCAATCTGAGATTGTCCATTACCGTTTGAATTGAATATTTCGTTACCAACTTTAGATGCAGGAACACAACCCAATGCCATTACAGCAGCTTCTACACGAGCACCTGAACGATCAAGTGCAATTATAAGAAATTCTGCTACTTCCCATGCAGGTGAAGGTTCAAGAGCAATACCTGATGCTGATCCAATTGCATCAGCACCTGTGTTTGCAGAGAATATTCTCTGAGGAGTATTTCCTTCACCAACACTTCCTGCAACGAGTCCGTGATATGTGGTAAGACCTGTAATAGGATCTGCAATACCATCAATCCACATGTTATGGAAGTTAGCAACAGGACGACCAACAAGTTCAGGAACCTGAATTGTTAACTGTTGACCAGACTGAGTATTCTGTGTTGTTGGTACATTTATGCTTCTACCAGCAAAGCCACCCTGAAGAGGTGCTGGTGCTAATGCAGAATCACCGATGTTGCATGTAATACCTGTGTTATAATATTCAACAATTTTTTTGTATGTTCCGAAGGCTGAAGTTGGTGAATATGCATTTAGATCATTTCCATTACCACCGAAGTAATGCATGAGGAAATAGGGTCCTCTGTACATAACGCAGATGACCCTATTGGTTGTTAACGGATTAAGACTTTTGAGGGTATGTATATCTGGGGTAAGACCACCAAGCATACCGGTATACTCTGAAAGATTTCCATTATATTCACGAATTCCGGTTTGTAAACTAATAGCCATATATTATCTCTCCTTTCTACCAAATTATTCGGAATCTGTACGTCTGTTAACATTTACGATTATTGGTACTCTGAGGATGAGACCACGGAATGTAACGTTGACGTAGCAAACTACGATTTCACCACCGTCTGTTGGATTAATATCTCTTCTGAACGTTATATCCAGAGCTTGTACTAGATTACCAACCCAACCAGCAAACATGTTATCACATTCATCCTTTAATGTTGCGAGTACGCCATCATCATAATATTCAAGGAGATATGAATCAATCTTATTCTGAAGGAGGAATACTAACTGAGAAAGTGTTCTCATATTATTCTCCTGAATGAGATCGGATGTATCACCCTCTCTATACAATGTACGTTGAGACTTACGTTGGAGGTTTCCATTTATATCCATAACCCAAGCGTTACCACCTGAATTATATAACAATTCTCTCATCTCCCAATCGGTTGTATCGATATCTGGGAAGAATGAAATATATTCGGATGGACCAATATTAGTATATTTTCCAGTGAAAGGTTTGTTAACAGAGTATTGTTTCATATGTGTAAACATATTGTCAACAAGTCTTTTTGTGTATGTATAAGAGATTCCATCAGAACCAACGAAACCACCAATATCCCATGAAGCATTCGGGTTAGAGAATCTCTTAGCGAATGATTGGTTAATATTAAGGGCTGTTGCTGCATCTGTAATACCTGAGTCAAGATGTAATGATAATCCAGAACCAGGTCCGATAGGACGTTTATCTTCAGGAATTCCTTGATATACTCTGTATTCCATTAAGTCATACATTGCTTGTTTAACGTCAATATCAATAAATCCATCGGAAAGATTCTTGATGAGAGATTCATCAAGAAGAACGGCTTCTTTTTCATCTTCATCATACATAGTTGACATATTGATCATTTCTGTTACAGTATAACTCATATAAGGAAGAATGGTTGGACCAATGATTGTATTAAATCCACCATCAAAGAGATATTTAGCAGGTACTCTTGTTGGTGACATGATACGAGGATCTATTTCACCTTTGAATGCCTTAACGAGAAGCTCTGAATACATCCATTTGAATTCAATATCAGAAATATTTTCATCAAAGAATCCAGTATAACCATTTTCCATAGGAATACCACCGAGTTCTGATCTTGGGTTAATGCCATAAGATTCAGTGTTATAATAGTTATTAGGAATATTAAGCTTATCTTCAGTAATATAGTAAAGTGATCCCATAGTACCCTTGATAGAATATCTGTGAATAGATTTGGGATCTTCAGTATCTTTTTCTTTTTCAATACTTAATACATATACTTTGAATGGAGCATCCGTGGTTGTATCAGTTTTACTCTTAGGAGTATATGCAAAATTGAACTTTGTGATATTTTCATCAGTAAGTGTTACTTCTGCAACAGTATCAGTTGATTCAAAATCATTTGATGAATGAACATCATTGGTTATCTTATTATCAGTTACAGTAACAAAGTAAAGTCCTTCAGAAACAGTATCAATTAAACTGTGAAGATCCACAAGAGCCTCTTTTCTTTCATACCAAGTATTTGTATTCCATTCATCACCAGTAACACCAGCTACATATGTTTCACCACTCTTCTTGTAGTATTGAGTAGGATCAAATGGAGATGGTTCTGTCTCTAGAGGTCCATCATATGTGTATGTCATAGTATCACTGCACTTAATGTATACCTTTTTATCAACAACAAAATTTTCATTAATTTGTTCATCAAGTTCTGAAATAACAACAGAAACTTCAGTAACTTTATCATTCTCGATTTTATCAACATTTATTTCAGTTTTATTGTTTATGAGGAATCTAGCATTGGGTGATAGACTATTGGCATTGTTATTATCAGGGTCAACAATAACTCGTGTTACTTTGGCACCGTCCTTATATTCTTTTTCTTTTTCAAATACGTCAAAGGCAAGACCAACATTATCCTGAACTGTTACGGATGAAGGCACTCTCGAAGATATGAATATTGTAGAAGGAATTTCATATCTGTAGTTAACATCAGTTGAAACCTCTTCAGTTACATCATGTTTGTTTACATATACCTTACCACTACCTTCTGGATAATCCGTGCTTGATGCTTTAACAGGTGATTCAGTAAATTCACCATTGACGTCAATTATTGTAGCACCAGCTCTACTCCAAGCCGTCTGAGTAGGTGTCTTTGCAAGCAAACTCATATTAGATGATGGGAATACGAGTCTTGCTCTTATATCATTATTATCGTTAAATATTCTTGTCTTTTCAGTATCACACTTGTAAGTTGATCCTTCCAATTTGTAATGAACTTCAACAAGATAGCATGTTGATGTAGAACCGAATCTAGATTCATCAACAGCAATGATATAATCATAATCAGATTCACTTGTTGGAACAAGTTTTGTCAACTTGGCAATTGTTACATCGATTTGATTATAAATGGCATTTTTAATTTTGTCTTCATCTGTAGAACCTGTAGCATTTGACGTATCAAATGTAATTACACAAGTAATTGTTGATTCTTCATCCTTAAATTCATTACTAGATTCAGAAGCCTTAACTCTCTTTCGTGCTTTATTGAGAGTAATTGTAGAAATAGCTCCTGTGTATTGGTTAATACCAGAAACCATTGCGATTGTAGGAGTTGTTCTATTAGTGAGGTAAAGATCACCAATATGTGTAACAACGGAATCATCAGGGTTTTCTTCAGTAATACCCTTGTAGAATGATTCGACACGTTCATAGAGTTTTGAAGGAACGGTATTGTCAAAATCATCTGAAGTTGTATTGATACGATATTCTTCAGTGAGACGAGGAATATCCATATCAAACATATCAACTTGGTAATACGGTAACTGAATATCTCCGTCACCAGTATAAATATATCTACCAAAGATAGGATCAAAGGTATTAACTGTCAATGTTTTGTAGATAGTCTGTTGATACTTTGTTTCTTCGGTGAGTGTTGCATAAACATTGTTAACACAATCATCGAAGTTTTTCATATAATCTTTATAGAGTTCTTGTACAGCAGATTCATTCAATGTAGGAATAAGTACATCACTACCATCAACACGTCTGTTGACTACCGTATTTACAGTATCAATTGTATTTGTATACAGACCGTTATTGATGTTTATCAATGATGCAGTAAACTGCTCAACTACATTATTTGTTCTGGTATCAATTGTTGAGAAAAGATATGCAACGTTTGCAGGTCTCTTTCCCTGTGTAATAGGATTGATACACCAATTGAAATTGTTATATACAGAACCTCTACCAGCTGAAATGTATGTCATGAATACTCTCTGTTTCCAACCGGTTTTTCCTTCAACAGTCATGTTATCATCAGAAAATTCGGTTACGAGTTTTGCATTAAGACGAGCTGGATTTTTAAAACGTGCAAGAGTTACTCCATCAGGAAGACCATTATTCGAATAAACATCGGAAGACTGTTTGAAACGAACATGAATCTTTTTATCGTCAGCATCCCATCTCCATTGAACAAGTATGCAAGAAAATGCATATGTTGCGTCATCTGGAGTTACACGCATGAACTTGATTGGTACATTCTGTGAAAGAAGACTTGGTCCATATGTTACAGATTGACCATATTTCTTAATATCATCGGATGAAATATAGTTCATTCCAAAAGCAACGTTGAGTACATCACTTCTGGTAATACTTACGATCTTATTATCAACACCCATGGGACAACCTGTGACAACAATTGTAGCATATAATGAAGGATCAACAGCTGTTGTTACACCAAGCTCTCCAGCATACATTGAATTATCAACAATATGCACAACACTATGAGGCATAGAATATTTTAATCCATATTTTGAATCAAGCATGATATTCTCTCCTTTTCTATTTTAATTTACAATTGAAGGGAATGAAAACATGAGGAATCGCGATTCATGTATGAATTCCCGCAATTATTTTTGTGTTGAATAAAGTATATTGTTGGGAGAAAAGAAAAAAAATAAGTCATCTACATGACTTATTTTTTCCATTATTATTTTTTAAAGTATCACATTGGAATCATCCCCCTCCTACTCCTTTAATGCCGGGAGTACGACACCGATTTGCTGTCGGAGATACATATGGTCAAGCCAAGGGCTTTCAATACCATAATTAGGTAGCTCGCAACACTACCATTTCCATTGTAATGAGAACCCAATACCCCAATACTACGAATATTTCATAACTCATTTGGTTATGATTGATATTGGTATCATTACGGACACGCGTGAATATTTAACGTCTCTTACGCTAAGACACATCGACCATTATAGATTATAATAGTCGATTAACTTTTTACAGTTCAATCGTGAACTTTTTGTATTTTTATCCCAGCGACATTTTCTACCTGTACCGACATTTTGTTTTATCATTTCATCAGCCTTTCTTTTCGGAGAATGAAATGATATTTGAATCCTTTCGGATTCAATTTTTGTTTCAAAATATGTTATATATGAAGGATAACCGTTTTGATCCGGTTTTTCTTCTATATAATAATTGAAAATTGTCTTATTCTTTCGAATAAAATATAAAGCTTTAGATATATAAATATCTTTAACTTTATATTTTCCCCTTTCAGAGAATGATTGTTTGGTGTTATTGAATTTCAATTCGTAAATACCTTTTCCTGCATCAGATGCTATTTGAGCATTGCAGATAAGTTCAGATATCTTTTTATTGATATCTTTCATTTGGATCACTCCTTTAAATTTTATTTAATAAGAGAGAAGATAAATTGTTATGTCGGGAGGATTATACCGATCATCCAGTTAGAGTTATCCATGAGATCACCGCTTTTCTGAATGGATTTCTTCTCTCTTATCATATTAATAATATATACATAGAAAATCAAAATAATAGGAATTAAGGGTATAATACCAATGGTAGCATAGTAAAATAGCGTTATATTCCGGGGCATATGCCCCGGAATACATTACGTTATTTGAATTTTATCTCATATTCAACCATTCTGTCATCAATGGCTTTGCCACTGCTTCTATCGATTGACGTAATTCTTGAATCAGGTTTTGGATAATCAGGAACCATGTTGCCATCAGAATCATATGCAACATAATCAATGTCATCATCAGTATCACCTAATAAGACATATTGTCTGACACCCATACGTTCATACTGAAGTTGTTGATTGGAAGATGTTGGTATTATATCATCCAACATACGTGCAGCATCATAAGAATCAGTATTGACATAATTCATATTAAGGTAGTTATTGGGATTATCAGCAGGAGCATCGAATATATTATCCAATACAGATCTTCCAATATCATTTACATTATAACTACTTCTACTACCAACATTAGTACCACCACTAGAATCTTTTGCAATTGATTGTTGTTGTTTCAATCGAATATCCGCAATATTCTTTTTGATGTTTACCTGTTCTTTATTGATGTTAGTAATAGCAGATCTAGCAGCCGTTAAAGCTTGCATAGCTTCAACATCACTCTCATTCAAACCAAATTTACCCTTATCAGTTAAACTCTCCATAAGTCGTTTTTCAAACAACTTGGTTATTTTCTGTTGGTCTGATGCTAATGCTCGTAAAGCAGTGATATCAGAGGAAAAAATACGATTGGGATCAATCTTAGTTTCTAATGCAGGAAATCTGCTTTGATCAGAAATATTCTGAAGTATGGGACTTATACTACCCCAGTTATTTGAAGCATATGGTGATATGTATCCATCCATATTATATAAAGCAGGAGTAGATTTAAAACTTTGAAATTCTGATTCAAAAACAGAACCATTCTGAGGATATTCAACATATGTTGGTTCGTATGTTGATGAATTGGGATTTTCCTCGGTCGGAAAAGTATTACCCATTGTAGTAAACATGTCTATGAAGTTCATTACTCCATCTCCTTTATCAATTATTAAGTATCAATTTGTTCTCCTCTTTTTCATCATATTTCACAATATATAATATTATATAAAAACAATGTATATCTATACTACCCCTCAATTATATAATATATATATCAAGAAATTAGAAAAATAGAAAATGAATATATTAAGATTCTTTTTGTTTAGTAAGAGCATATAATCCATTAAGACATTCTATTTTAACCTCATATACAGTATCACAACTTGGTTTGATATTGTATATCTTAGAATACATTAATTCTTCCGCACGTTTATTAGCCTCATCAGACCATATACCAATACTCTTTACGGTATCACCATCATAGTCACCACCAATAGCAACGAGTCTACTGTTTGAAGGAGTAATTACATCAACAAATGATGTTGAAACACGTCCATGTGGTAAATCAGGATCTATGTTTGGATAAGTATTATAGGTTTCTCCATTGAATTCAATCTTAACAGTATCGACAGTTGATAATATATGTACTTTTGTAAAGAAAGCACCTAAGTAAGTACCAATAGGATATCGAACAGTATAAACCATTCTATCAGATCTTATGATGGCATCATAGCAGCATAAATAAATTGCATCAGTTAATGTCAATGGACGTGTCTTAGTTTCATTCTTTGTTAAATCCAAATATTCCATCATAATAGGAAGGGTGTTTTCTGGGTCAAGATATAGTTTTCTAAAACGAGAACCTGGGTTATTTAGAAATATATCAATTAAATCTTCAATCATTTTATTATCATAAATATTCGAAATATTATTTGATTTAACTTCACTTGGATTATTATGAATATTTTGAATATTTGAAAATGATAAGAATTGTTGCATGTAATACTTGACAAATGGTTTGAACATTGCAACACAAGAGATCAATGGATATCCTGTACGATAGATTCCTATATTGGGAGTATCTGTGTTATAACGTGGGGCTGATATAACGTTTCTTACAGTAAACATAGTTGTTTTTGCAAGTAGATGTTTTTGAAAGAACCCATTCTTTGAACCAACATAATCATGAATGTAAGTATATATATTCATAACAGCATCTTGGAATTTTGCATAAACCTGATAAACATTTGATGTTGTATGAGCTGTTACACTCTTCAATCCTAAGATATGCATATACAAGGAATTCAATTCATTCTTAACCTGTTTACCATTTCTAACACCAACAGGACGGAATTCAGGTGGTAATACTAATACTTTATCATTGAATATTAATCTCTTTGGAGATTTAGTTAAGATATCTATATTCTGTGATGTACGAGTATTGAGAGTCTTCCTTATATCAATCTGCTCCCATATATCATATAAGTCTTTTAAACCACAATACTTACCTTCTTTATCAGCAACCAGGACACCATCAACAATATTACATTTAGTCTCTCCATAAGCCATCTTACGTATAATACCGCCTGAACGTGAAATTATTGTTTTCGCAACATCAGGATTGAAAACATGTACAGGTAGTTTTATATAACCACATCTGTATTTTCTTTCTTCAGTTGTCTGACCAAATATCTCTTCAGAAAAAAGACCTTGTGAATTAAACAAGTTTTGTGCTCTGTAGATCTGTTGAGATGTTACTTCTTTCAAATCGTTTGTTTTTATAAAACGATCAATATCAAATAATTCAATAACTTTCATTATATCATTCCTTTCGATAATTAAAATTATCTCCTCGTTTTATAAAATATGAATGTTTGTATTGGGTCCCATATGGGACCCAATACATTAATATGAAAAGAAAGGAATTATTTGAGTTGGAAATGAGCAGAACCAACTCAAACGCAAATGGAGGAAAACGCATATCAAATCGAATGTACACAGATAATGTCAACGGCGACATCATGACATCTGGTTCAATATGAACTTATGATTTTGTATAAATCATAGATATATTATTTTCATGCAGGTCAGTATAACTACTGAATGAATTAATTTAAAGGAGGAATCATAATGTCTAGAATTAAAGACGATTCATTTTATGTCAAGAAAAATGACATAGACGCAATTAGGAAGAGACCTACGATGTATATCGGAAGTCTTGGTGATACGGGGGTATTTCATCTATGTAAAGAGTTAATAGACAACAACAATGATGAATGTATCAAACCAAATTCTCCTGGAAACAGAATACACATCGAAATCACTGACAACTACATTAAGTCAAGAGATAATGGTAGGGGTATTCCAACTGATATGTTACGTGTTATTCATGAAACAAGTCAAGCTGGTTCTAATATGACACGTGCAGGTGGTTCAACTAAAGGTGAAAATGGTGTTGGTACAACAACATACACTGCAATGAGTTCGTTTCTTGAAGTAACAACCTTACGTCCAACTGAAAAGAAGAAACTTACTTTACGTTACAAAGAAGGAGAACTTGTTGATTCTGTTCTTGAGGATTATCAAGGAAAAGAAAGTGGTTTGATAACAACTTTCAAACCTTCAAAGAAAGTTCTTGGTACTGATAAGATACCTGTTGAAATGTTGCGTCAATGGTTGACAGAATTCAATTATACTTTACCAGAGGGAATAATAATGACGTATTCAATAAATGGTAAAGAAACTCAGGTTGAACATAAGGAACTTTATCAATTCTTTGATGATGAAAATAATGACGTAATAATCCCTGAGGATAGTAGATTGTGTGATAATCTTATATTCACTTGTAAGGGTTCTTTAGTTGAAGAAGTCCTTGGTAAAAGTTATGATAGAACGTTTAAGATTGATGCTGTAATAACATATGCAGACCCAGATAAATACAAAGGTGAAGATATCAGACATTCTTGGATGAACATGATCCATACGTCTCAAAATGGTGATCATGTCGATGGTGTTATAAAAGGATTCTCCAAATATATCAAAGACAGAATTGTTGTAAAGAACAAACGTCTTGAAGGAGTGAATCTTAAACGAGATATTGAATCACATATGTCAATTGTTGTTCGTGGAACATGTAACTGTGCAAACATGTTCTCAGCTCAAGCAAAACAAGCTGTACTTTCTAAACAACTCGGAAAGGCAATTGAAGAAGCAACTATTGAAGCTTTGGGTGATTTAAACAATGGAGTTATCAATGAAATTGTGGATGTAATAATAGGAAACTACCGTGCTCGTATCGAAGGAGAAAAAGCACGTAATATTACGTCGACAACAAAAGCATTGAAGTCTTGGCAAAAACCAGATTCATATTATCCATGTTCATCTATCAAAACAGAAGAACCAAAAGAGTTATTCTTAGTTGAAGGAAACTCTGCAGGTGGTGGTTTACGTAGTGCAAGAAATGCAAAGTATCAAGCAATCTTACAATTCAGAGGTAAGTCATTGAATGTATGGGATGTTCCACTTGAAAGAGCTTTGGAAAGTAAACCTTGGTTGAATCTTGTTAAGGTATTAGGTTGTGGAATTGGTCCATCATTCGATATAAAGAAACTTAACTTCGATAAAATCATCATAGCAACTGATGCTGATATTGACGGGTATCATATCAGAGTTGGTTTCTGTGCATTCTTTGTTAAGTACCTTCCTGAGATTGTTCGTGCAGGAAAATTGTATATTGCAGAACCGCCACTGTACAAACTGTCGAAAGATAAAGATGTTTATTATGTAGCATCTCAAACAGAGTATCTCCAAACATGTATTGATTCAATAGGTGACATGGAGATATCATTCCCAAATATGAAGTAATATGTTGGGGGGCAATTTCGCCCCCAACATATTTATATTATTCTTATGGAACACTAAGTATTACAACAAATACGTTTTGTATTAATAGGAGGAATCTAAAATGAAGAACCCAAACGTTAAGGAATTTGTATCAGATGCTTTTGATTACTTAAACATACTCAATGAATGTAGTGTGCAGAGAAGTGTCAATAGATACTTACTGGAATACATTGCATATGGATTCACTAAGTATGGTGATACCACTGAAGCATTCATTGATAATGTAGATGCTTGGATTAGAATGTTGGTGAAGATATATCCCGAATTAGGATTTGATCATACAACACATCAAGTCAAAGCAACAATTGATCTTCAGGACCAGTTGGTTGTTATTGATAATGAACTTATCGAGGATTTAAGATATATCATTGATATTCAAACCAGATACGGTTTATTGATAACATATTCATCAAAGAAAGGTAAGAATACAACAACAATCGCACATTTCTTCGAATATATTGAAGATATGTATCCGATAATCAAAGACCGTTATAAAGGTCTTGGTTCATCTGCGGCGATTGTATCAAAAGAGGTGATTATGGATCCGAAAACAAGAAGACTCATCAGAGTGTCCATGGATGATTTGGATACTATGAAACGAATGGGAGTTCTTGTTGGAGATGGAAAGGATAACAAGAATGAGCGAAAAGAATTGTTAATGAATTTCAAATTCACAATGGATATGATTGACAATTAAAAATGGATGAATGGAGGAAATTGATATGAATTATAATATCAATACAGACGTTAACGAATCTGAATTTGAGGACATCAGAGCGTATAACGAAATCACAGATGAAAAGACAATACACGAATTATTGGGAGATATAATTATACTCAATAGATATAAGAATAACTTCCAATACTTGTTCAATCGTGTTGTAGATGTTGCTGCATTGTGTTGGAACAATCGTGATGAAAATGGGAAGAAACTTCAAAAGACCTTAATCAAATTTAAGGTTGATATTGAAGATCCCCAAACAAGAATTCTCCAACTCAATAGATTCATGATTAGTTTATGTTTCTTGAGACCTGTTTATGAATACTTGGAATTCATTGATATCGACAAATTCCTTGTCGATGATTATATGTCCA
>Ga0326512_10000091_pt1 | contig 71146 bp, 97 predicted proteins | sample 1_2617_0518_D_FD_203652 | JGI IMG/M metagenome (GOLD analysis project Ga0326512, IMG submission 203652) | Bovine rumen microbial communities from UC Davis, California, United States - 1_2617_0518 | ecosystem: Host-associated > Mammals > Digestive system > Stomach > Rumen | place: USA...
TGAATTAATTTTTTTAAAAGTTGAGAGTCTTTCTTCTAAGGCAGAGTTAGTATTTTGTTCATTTGTCTCTGGCATAATATCTCTCCTTAATTATAAAATATTAATTTACGCTTTCTACCCTTACGTTTATAAGTACGAGAGTATTCGTCCTCTAATTCTTTAATTCTCCAAAGTCCATAGGAAAGTGCAGAGAACTTATCCTTTGGTTTATGAGCATTAATACGTTCAACAGTAACTTCTACCGTATTTGGTTTTAAACGTAAATTAGCCATTTCATCAAAAAGTTTAGTAGTAAGAGTATGTGGCATTAGACGCTCGATACGTTGATTGGGCGTCATCTTTTGTCCAACTTTCGTTGCTAATAATGCGCTTTTTGCTTCTTGTTCTTTAATTAAAAAACGTACTTTTCCACTGTTAATTCTTGTATAAGCATTACCATTGATAGCTGAAATTGGAGTCGCCGGAGAGCCATCATTTTTCTTAATACTACTATTACCAGCTTTCATACCAATTAATATATTAATGGCATTACTTGGCTGTATCCTTTGATAGTTTCTATCATTTTTAAATCCATAAGCTGGATATACCTTACCATTTCCAGCATAAGTTTCTTTAATCATCTCGTCTGCCAAGCCCACGCCTAGTCCATTCGTATCTATAACGACTTCGCGAGGATTATAAAGAGCAATAAGCTCTTTTAAATCTGCGGCTTGCGCTGAGAATGTTTTTGTTTCTGGAGTTAATCCTAAAACGATAAGGTTGACTAAAGTAGAATAAAAGTATCCACTACTTTCTTGGATATTAACTCTCCATACACAAACGACTGTTTGGTCTGAGAGTCTACCTACGTCCGTCGATAATAAGTAAAATTCGTTGGGGTTATGTCTATTAATTGCACGCTTCTCTGGATTTTTTATTGTCCTATATCTGCTCAATTTATCAAAGTTAAACCAAGATTCGCTGCTGCCGCCGCCCCAAATTGACATATATTCTGATGCGAATGACTGCTCACTATAAGATGGTGACATTTTAAGATTATTAATATAAAGTCTATCTAATAAACCGTGCATAACTGGGATTCTATAATCACAGCCAAAAACAAAAGAATCTTGCGGGTTCATAATTGAATTTTCAAAAAAGTCTTTTAATTTATCGTAAGCAAAAGTTGCTTTTGAACCTGCGGATGTCATACAAATAACTTGACGATTTGGTTCTCTTGGGTTTACTGTGCCGTCTGGCTCTCTCCTAGATACATTTAAAAGCGGCAAAACAACTTCATTAATTTCTACCTCATCGTGGTCACGAATCTCGTCTATTAATCCCCCGTGCCTTCTTCCACCACGAGTACTATCTAAGGCACCTACAACATCAAACTGGCTCCCGTTTCTAAATTTTAATGTAACGTAGTCTTTTCCGAAATTACCTGGAGTATCACTAATATGACCCCCGATTATTTCTTTCCTAATCAATGGAAAAAGGTCATAAATTTCTAGAATCTTCTCTCTTGCAATTTGTGCCGCTTGGTTCTTATTAGGCGCGCAGATAAATCTTTTTGTTTTTGGAATAAATATACACTGGAGTATCATTCCCATAATCGAGATAAAGCTTTTGCTGAACGCGCGACATGCGGTAATATACACCTCTTTGTATCTCATGACCGCGCGCAGTACAATTCTTTGGTAGAAATATAAATCAAAAGAACTATCGGTAGGTTTGATTAAGTCTAAAAATAAATCTGGATACATTATAAAGTAATCAAAATAATCCCTAAGTAGTTGCTCGTTTTCTTCTAAAAAAGCAGGAGTAAGAATTACCCCTTTCGAGAGCGGCACATTTTCTCTTAATGTAACTTCTACTTTTTCTAAAGCCTCATTAATCTTTGTTTCAATTAAATTTTTCTTCTCTTTCAAACGAATACCTCCTTAAATTTCCGCGGAAAACTCATTAGGTATACCAGCCATTAAATCTTCATATCCGTCATTATCAAAGTTATCCATATCTTCATAATCTCTATTAAGTCCATACTCGTCGTCTTCTTTATATGTATTATTCTTCTCGTATTCTTGTAATTCTTTCAAGGACTCAATGCGACGACTAATTTCATCACCAATATTACTCTCATTAACATAAAGGCGTTGATTGAAATTCTGAATATTCTTTATCGTACTATCAACAATATCCCTTGTAACTCCATCATAGTAATGTGGTTTAAAGCCTCTCTTCGTCAACCAAACAACTAGCTCGCCCGCTGAGTCAAAGTCACTAGCGTTCTTCGCATTCTTTGGAGTAAATTCTGCCGCCTTTACTAACTTATCATAGGAATTTAAAAGTTTGTCGAAGTCAGAACCTTCTTGAATTTTTTTGTCGATTTCCAATGACATACGGCAAATTTTTAAGGCTTGGTCTTTCTGTAAAGAACTATTAATATTTTGAGTTGTGTTAATGCCCGCGTAGAGATTTTCTAGGTAGTGTAAGTCTTCCTTACAATATGGTCCCCACTTCTCTTGAAGTTTTCTAATGTGTTCTTCCGCTACCAAGGGTAGTTCTTCCTCTATCATACCGACTTCCTTTAATTTCTTAAATTCCTGGAAATACTGCCCCCAATCCAATCCTTCATATTCATCGCTTAGAAAAGCCTCAGCATATTTAGAAAAAGCTTGGTCGCCCGCTAATTCTCTAAAGTGCTCAAACTCTTTTGGAATAAAAGGAATATCAGCATATTGGCAAAACTTATTAATAATCTCCCAACTAAAATCTTCCTCTTTTAATAACTTCGCCATACAGTCATTGCACATTGGAAGGTATCCATCTGGATAGAAGCGGGATTTAGTTCTAGTATAATTGTCTGCTCCGAATGTACCGGCGCATTGTGTACACGTCTTAAAGACAAAACCACTTGGTTTTTTAACTTTTGGTTGAATACCCATTATTCCTCACTTCCTTTTCCTTTCTTTTCCGTTTTTGCGCTCTTAACAATTTGAATAAGATTTTTCTTTTGGCGCGTAGTGAGATTTTGGAAAGATTCTAGAACTTCGCCAAAGATAAGGTAAGCATCCTTGGGAGTAGTTGAAATCTTAAAACGAGTTTCTCCTTCCTCAATAATTTTGGTGAGTTTCTTCTTGAGTTCGAGAGCGGTTTTTTCTTCTTCTGTTCCTTCCTCTAAAATTTTTCGCTCCGCCGCTAAATCTTTTTCTTCTTCCTCTTTCGTATATTCTATTTTTTCTTCTGTTATAATAGGAATATTGAGAAAGCACGCGACGCCTAAAAAGCTAAGCTCGTCTAACTCTAAAATTCCCTTTAAAAAGCTATCAAAAAGTTTTTGTTCTTTCTTCTTTCTTTCTAATACTTTCATAATACTATTTTGTTTCCTCCTTCTTTTTTCCTCCCCTAATCTCTTTCTCACAACTCTTACAACGATTTGAGAATCCGTCTTTCGCTCTTCCTTTCCTCATAAAAAAGTTTGAATCGAGAAGGAGCGTTCTGCCGCAGCGCGCGCAAGTTTTGAAATTTTCGGGGAAGAAAATATTTCCTATGACTAAGTAATGAAGTTCTGCCGCTTCGTTAATTTTTTTGATGATTTGTTGACGAAAAATTGTTGAAATATAGTTGACGGTATAAGAGCGTGAGTATTTTTCGTTAATAAAGTCTGCGATTTTTTGGTTTGGATATTTTTTGATTTTAAGAGAGAGAATATCTCGGTGAATTGGCGTTAAGTCCGCCATACTAATATAGAAGTTGAGAGTGTCGAGAAGTTCTTGACTAAGGCCTTCGACTTGTGGGGTTTGGGCGGAGTCCTCGATATCGTAGTAGGAAAGAAAAAGTTGGTAAACGTGTTCGAGTTCTCGAAAATCGAAGAAAAGAGGATTTTCTTTCTCGTTGCGCGACCAGTAGATTTGGGAAATAGAGGCTAGTTCTTTTTCGGAGAAAGACTTGGGGTCAAGGTTATGGAAATCGGAAAAGAGTTTTTTTGAGGTTTGGTCTTTCTTTTGAAAGATGCCAAGTGGATAGACTGGGATATCGTAATCGAAAGTTAGGAACTCGGGATGGAATTGAGGTTGCGGAAGAATTGATTGGAGAGGTTCAGAGTAGGAATCGCGAAGAGAGAATTGTTCTCGGCGCTTTTCTACGAGAAGGTGGCGAAGTTTAAGATATTGGAAAGGATTAAGGGACTTGGCGCGAAGTTCAAGTTTTTCTTTTTCCTCGTCGGAAAAACGAGAAAGAAGTTCAGAACGGGGAGGAGTCTTTCTCTTCCCACTCTTAATATCGTAGTAGTTTAGGAGAAGATCGAGAGAGTCGATTTCTAGAAAGAGTTCGGAGAATTTTTCTTTTAGGGGAGTGGGAGCTTTTAAGAGAGCTTCCTCTCGATTAAAGGTTTCTTTCTTAATTTTGAGTGGGGGAGAAGAAGGAGATAGGATTACTTGTTCGTTAAAAGTTGGGGTTTCGAGAAGAGCGTCTAAAGATTCTTCTTCGTTCTTTCTATTCCAAGTCTTATTTTTAGTTTCGATATTAATTTCTTTTTTTTGGACTAGGTTTTTTCCGTCTTTTTCTTTTCCCCAAAGTATATAGTTAGCACAAGTTTCTTTCTCTTCGGGAGTTAAAGAGAAGTTAATTGAGTTTAGGTAGTTATGAAGAAACTCGGTGCGTTCTTCGATTGTGTCTATTGAGAAGTTTAGTTTAAGTCTATTCATTATAGCCTCCTATTATAATTTTCCCTCTATTAATATTATACCATAGGGTACATTAGTTTGTCAATTTTTAATTTCGTGAAAATTTATGATGTTAAATTTCAATTTTTAATTTCGTGAAAATTTTGTAGCAGACCCCGTAGGTCGATTACCAAAAATTGGCAAATTTCCTAAAATATACCCCTGTCAATGGGTAAAAAAATAAAGCGGCATAAAACCGCCTTACTTTTATATTATTTCATTTTCCTCGGTTAGATAAATTAAAAACCAGTATAAAATAAATTTTCTATCCTTAATACAGTTGTCAAGAAAAAACCATTTGACCTCTGTTTTTGTTTTTCCTCTTGTAAATTCCGCCAAAAGTATTTTGATTTCTTTTCCGGTCTTTTCCTCTAAAAAATCAATGTTGTATTGTTCCTCTTTCGGGTTAATGATAATATCACCTTTCCAGTATTCCGTAATAAAATCAATTAAATAGATATAGCTTTTTGTCATTGTTAAAACCCCTTTACTTAAATAAAAATGTTTTGTTTTTCTTGCTAGGGCTTGCAAGGCATTTCACCTTGCAAGCCTTATTTTTTTTACTTGCTGATACCGTACCATTCAATAAAATCATCAAAAGTAATTCCATTAAAAAATAAATCACTTGTAAACTTTTCAAACTTGCTCTTGCTATTAGTAAAAGATTGTATTGACAAAATGTCATAATACCATGCGCCGCCGCTCTTTTTAACAGTATTCATATAGCCGCTAACTTTCTTGCGAATTAAGCCGTTATTTTTAAGGATATCCATAAAGTCGGATATCTCAAAAAATAACACTTGCTTTTTAACGCTCTCTGACGGATAAAACCGCGGTACATACGCGATAAAATCACTTTTCATTAAAGGGCTTGAAGCGATAGAGCCGTCGCTATTAAGTGTCGCCAAAGTGCCCGCGCCGCTCTTAATTTCAATTTTAACTTGCTTTCTTTTTTCGCCGTCTTTTTGATACTTTATGCAATCAAATTTGTTATTGCCTTGTACCTCTTTAGAGCGGCTATACAAACCTAATTCAAAGTTAACAGCGCGTTCTAAAGCTCTGCCCTCAGCGCCGCTATTAACGCCTTTTTGCGCTTTTACATGAACATTCACATTTTGCGCGTATTCTAGATACTGTGCAAGCATAGCCGCCGCGATTGCTTTTTTAGTATTGCTGTTGTTGTTGTTTTTCATTTTGTTTTTCTCCTTTACTTAAATAAAAATGTTTGGTTTTTGTGCTTTCGCTGCGCTTATTCTATCAGAAAAAAAGACCTTTTACAAGTATTTTCTTGTTTAGTCAATAATTAAATATTGCACTTTATTAAAACCGCAAGATAGTATTCGTCAATATACACAAAATGAAGTCTAACAAGTCTAAACGGTCTAAAAATGGCTTATCTATGCGGTTTTAGACCTATTAAGTCTAATACTAATTTGCATTTATCGGGATAATGTGGTATAATAATAAGCGAAATGGGGGATTAAAATGAAAATCTTTGTGAAAAATGACAGTAAGAAAAAGTATTACAATAATGTAATAAACCGCTTAAATAATTACAAAAATGTAATAGAAAAGTTACAAAATGCCCTTAAAATATTACAAAAAAGTTACAAGGTTGTAATAAGTATCTCCCTCTGGGCGCTCGACCGGTGTCTGCCGGACAGGTGCGGGCGTATGCCCTCAGTGGCGTCCCGTGTCAGTATATACGTCTAAAGGAGCTGCGTTTGGGGACCTGGGAGCTGCGTTTGGCAGCGCGGGCAGCTGCGTTTCAAAAGAAGCTACGCTTTAAAGGGAGCTACGTCTAAGCGGAGCGTTGCCGCTGTAGGAGCTACAATTTTAGACTATTAAAGTCTAAGAGGAAAAAATAAACTATTGACTTTTTTATAAAAGAGTGATATAATAATTATAGAATAAAGAAAGGGGATAAACCTAATGGCAAGATACAAACTTACTTTTACAGACACAGAAACTGGTACAACTTATTTGCTTGATGATAATATGCCCAGCTATGACAGCGCGGTTTTTGCCGCTTTGGATTATGTCGCGGACGGCGCAGTCAAAGCGGGCGAAAGTGGCGACACTGCCGCAGAAGTAAGGCTTTTTAACGCTGGACTTTCCATGGCTATAGAGTTCGCCGGAATGGCTGGGCTTGACTGCGCGAGTTGCTGCGGCTTTACCATCACAAGGAAAGGAGAATAAAAGAGATTGCGCCAAGCGCAATCTTTCTGCCCTTAGGCTTCTAAAGTCTAAATTATTCTACTTTTAATCTTGACAATATTATTATAGTATGATATAATATAGATAAAGTAAAAGAAAGGAAAAAGAGTAATTATGGTTTATGTAATGACGTATCATACGCCTGTGGGCAACTTTTTGAGTGCTTGGAGTTCAAGGGACGCCGCTATTGAAGCTGTTTACACAATGATTGTAAATGGATATAAAGAAGCAAAGGCAGAAGGAAATGACAAAGCGGCAAACGAATTTTATGATATGGGATTGAAAGCTAATAAAGCATTTGCCGCTGGCAAGAATGACTTTGAGAGATGGCAGATTATTCCCTTGGAGATGGATACATTAGTTCAAGACGACTAAGGTTATAGGTGACCATAACCTTTTTTCTTTAGACTTCTAAAGTCTAAGCAGAGATTGACAAAAGAAAAGAGATATGATATAATATGGATAGAATAAAGGAGGAGATATTATGAAAGAAAAGAAAAAGAAAGAGAAAGATAACTTCCGTTTCTTTTTCATGACTATAAGTATACTTACTGCTGTAGTTGTTATTCTTGTGGGATTTGTCGTAGTGATTTTGGAGTATAACACATCAATAGCGAGAATAAAAGTAAACATCTATCCGCTTTTAACCACAGTCACAGGAGTAGACAGAGATAAAGACCTCGTAACCGTAGAAGATAATAACGGCTTTATCTGGCAGTTCGAAGGCGCAGATGATTGGGAAGAAGGCGACTTATGTAATTGCCTTATGGATAGCCAAGGAACAGAAAAAATTTTTGATGATGAAATTATAATGACAAAATATGAAAGCGGCGCGAGGTAGCGCCCTTTCTTTCTTATTTTAGTTTAGACTTCTAAAGTCTAAGATTTTCTTGGAATTTTTTGGAAAAAATTTTTTGGAATTTTTCTTAAAATATATTAATTTCCTAAAATTAAGGGTTGACATTTTCCCATAATTATGGTATAATATAGACAATGAAAGAGAGAGAGAAGGGAATGATTCCAATGTGGTTGTAATTCACTAAACAATTCAATCAATAAACCATTCGATTGATAAACCAGATGTACCAGACAGAAAGGGTTAAAGCAATGGCAAGAGATTCTCCCAATTAAGATAATATTGATATTTTGCTACGGAGGGGAATAATCCCCTTCTTTTTTATGTATTTTTAGACTTCTAAAGTCTAAGGACAAAAAATTATTTTGAAAAAGTAGTTGACTTTTTTATAACTCTATGATATAATATAGATACAGTCAAGGGAGATAGAAACCGACTGAATATAAAATTTGGGTGGCGACCGTCGCTAAAGGAGTTTTTATAATGGCAGAAAAGAAGTACACACAGAGAGATTTTCTCACAGATGTAATTAATGGAGTATTTAACGAAACCGTGACCGGCTACGCTCAGGAGCGCCTCAATAAGCTCGACGAGAAGAACGAGAAGCGCAAGGCAGAAACTTCTGCTAATCAGCTTAAAAACGCCCAGCTTTTGGAGGACTTCGTAACATTCATCACCGAGCAGGAGGAGCCGCAGACCACAACCGAAATTGCTAACCACTTCGGCTTGTCAACTCAGAAGGTTGCCCCGATTATGGCTAACGGCGTAAAGACCGAGCGCGTGACCGAAACCACGAAAACGGTCAACAAGAAGAAGTACAAGGCATACACCGCCTAAGAAAGGAAAGGGTTACAAGTTTGTAACCCTTTTTCTCTTTTCCCTCCTTAGACTTCATATGTCTAACATATTTTTTATATTTTTAATAAAATATTAGTAATTAATTTGTATAATTTTTTGACTTTTATAGAAAAAACAATTATAATAATAGTAGAAAGAATGGAAAGAAAGGGAGGTTATAGCTCAATGATTTGCAAAGTCAAGGAAAGTTTTGAACTATCAGAAATAGAGAAAAAAGTTTATGCTGATTTCCAAGAAATTCTAATTCAAATGAAAGAGGTTGCAACTGTTTCTGATACAAGACATTTAATTGAAACTATTTATTGTGACTTAGTAACTTTAATACCTCAGGTTTAGACTTTAGAAGTCTAAGAAAATAGTATTTTTTCAAAAAAATAATTGACAAATAAAATTTTTTATGATATAATAATTATAGAAAATTGAAAGGAGGCTATTTTAATGGCTACATCAAAAACTGCTTTGCGTGAAAAAGTGAGAAATTTTTATCTTGATAAAATCACAAAATTTCTTGACGGCGAGGGCGAAGAAATTTTGATGATTAAAACAAATCAATTTTGTTTTCCTGTGGTTGATGATGAAGGGAATGAATTGTTTATAAAAGTTGTTGTTTCTGTACCGAACGGCTCGAAGGACAAGAACGGTGCTACAATTCCCTTTGACGGCTACGGAGAGGCAATTGGTTATGAAACTGAGAAAAAGCAAAAAGAGGAAAAGAAAGCAGAGAAGGCAAAGAAAAAAGCCGAAAAAATGGAGCGTGACAGATTGGAACGCCAGAGAAAGAAAGAACAGCAGGCAAACAAAGAAAAATACAGAGAGGGAAAAGGGGCATAAAAACCCCTTTTTTCTCTAAAGGAATTTTAGACTTCTAAAGTCTAAACAAGGGTTGACTTTTCTTTTATTGTATGATATAATATAACTACAGTAAGAAAAGGAGTGATTAAATGTATATTGTAAAAAGACCGCAAGTTGTTTTAACAACTAAAGACCTTCAGGCAATCCGCACAACTATGCTGATATTAGATGAAGTTCTCGACAAGGACGATAACCTTGTGCTTGATATTGATACTTCTTCAATAGCAAGGGCTTATGAAACTTTATGCGAGTTTGTTAAAGATTGCGAGATAGATGAGGAGGAAGAATAAAATGATGATTATTTGCGCAATTTTTATTGCTGTCGGCATTATCGCTACGGTTGTCACCGCTATTAAGATTGATTTAAGTCACGACCCCACGCCGCCGCTGATTTTGTTTTTCTTTATAAGCGCAATCGTTACATTAAGCGCTATTGTCAGTTTTATCGTTGGTCATTTTACAGGAGTATGAAGGTAAAACTTCATACTTTTTTTTACTATCTGTTTAGACTTCTAAAGTCTAAACTTTAATAGCAAGAGAAAAAAATTTTTTGAAAATGTATTGACTTTTTTATAATACTATGATATAATATAAATACAGTAAAGAAAGGATTTGATAAACTTGAAAAGAAAAATTTGGTTCGATATGGATGGAACAATCGCTAACCTGTACGGCGTGGAAAATTGGCTTGACGATTTGAGGGCAGAAGTCCCACGACCGTACAAAATCGCAAAAGCAAATGTTAATTTGTCCCTTCTGGCTCGTTATCTCAACAAGTTGAGGGCGGGCGGCTATAAAATCGGCGTTATTAGTTGGACTTCCATGAAGTCAAGCCGAGAATATGAAGAAGAAGTCGCCGCCGCAAAAATTCATTGGCTTATCAATCACCTCCCTTCTGTTTGGTTTGATGAAGTTAATATTGTACCCTACGGCACAGAAAAAAATCTTTTCAATAAAGGGCGCGACCTGCTTTTTGATGATGATATCAGAGTAAGGGAAAAATGGACAGGCGAAAGTTATCCTCCCGAACAGATTTTCGACGTACTGCACAACTTGATTTCGGCGCTTTAATGCGCTGAAATCTTTTTAGAAAATTTAGACTTCAAAAGTCTAAGAAAGAATAGAAAGGGGTTGACTTTTCTATAATTGTATGGTATAATATAGATAAGAAAGGAGGAGAAATATGAATATTCAATTAATCAGTAATGTAAAAATTAATTTAGAACCTTCAGAACTTAATGCTATAAATACTACAAAAAAAGTTTTAGAAAGAATTGAAGAAATTATTGATAGCGTCAAGAATGCCAATTTTTGGGAGTTTTTAAGCGAATATTATGATAATGATATTATAGAACTGCTTGACGATTTCCAACAAGATGATAGGTTAGAACGCCGCATTAAAGAATATCTCTGGGAGATATGACGACGAGGAAGAAGATTTTTAATCTTCTTCTTTTTTCTTTAGACTTCAAAAGTCTAAACTATAATTGACAAAAAATTTTATTTATGATATAATATAAATACAAAAAAGGAAAGCTGGGAGAAAAATGAAAGAAAAACTTAACGAAATCGAAAAAGAAATTAAAGAAAAAATGGAAGAAAGCATATATAATGACGATATTTATATTACTGTAACTATCGTTTTCGAAGTATTACACTCTATATTAGACGATTAGGCGGTCGCCGCTTTGTGATTTAGACTTCTAAAGTCTAAATTTTTATTGACCTATTAAATATATTATGATATAATATAAATGTAATAAAGAAAGGAGATTGTTTTAATGTGTAAAAAAACTAAATATAAAAATTATCGAATTGGAAAGTATCTTTTCACTGTAGAAATAAAAAAAGGCTGTGACTGTTTTGGAGATTATTTTTACATCACCATAAGAGATAGACACGACGCGCCGCGGAACTTTTTTGAGAGAATTAAACTAAAATTTAAGAACGAATATGCTATTGGAGATTCTTGCTGGCGCCCACTTTTTGACAAAAAAAATTTTGAGCGCTTTATCCTTGATAAGTTAGATTTTATTGTAGACAATAAATTTAACTTAGAAGAAGCAAACATTTTATGGGAAAATCTCGAATGAGATTTTCTTTTTGATTTTCTTTTAGACTTACAAAGTCTAAACCCCTAAATTTTTTTTGAAAAAAGTATTGACTTTTTTATTAAAATAGTTTATAATATACTTGTAAGGTTGAGAAAGGAAAGAAACCTTAATGAAACCTACAAAATAAAAATTTGGGTTGCGACCTACGCAAGAAAGAGGTTTATTATGGCAGACAAGTACACTCAGAGAAATTTTTTGACAGACGTTATCAACGGCAATATTACCGAACAGGTGACCGCCTACGCCGAGGAAAGACTTGCGAAACTTGACGAGAAGAACGAAAAGCGCAAGGCTGAAACCTCCGCCAATCAGCTCAAAAATATCCAGCTCGGCGAGGATATTGTCGCCTTCGTTACCGAGAACGGCGCGCAGACTACTTCCGAGATTGCAAGACAGTTCGGTGTTTCTACTCAGAAGATTGCGCCTATCACCAACGCACTTGTGAAGGAAGGCAAGCTGACCGAAACCACAAAGACGGTAGACAAGAAAAAGTATAAGGCGTTTACAGTTTAACCGCCGAGGGGTACGCAAGTACCCCGACTTTTTTTAGATTTTCTTAGACGTTGTAAGTCTAAGATTAAATTGACTTTATTTTATTTTATGGTATAATATAAATAATGAAGGAGGTAATATAATGAAAATTCAGTATATTGCAAATGACGGAAAAATTTTTGATAATGAGTTTGACTGTCGGGAATATGAGTCAAAAAAACAAGTAGATGAATTTCTCAATAAAAGAGAGCTAATCTTCTTGTCACGCTCAGGAGAAGTTCTTTTCGGAGAGATTGACGATTGCGCCGAGAGAGCTACTTATATTTTTGTTAATAGCGAGGCGGCACTTCAAGCTCTTTGGGGAGAAAATGAATGTCAGCGAGAAATCCGCCCACCCGAAGAAGGATATTGGTATTATGATTATGAGTATGAAACCTGGAGAAGCATGAAAACTCAGGTTGAAATATTAGAAAATGAATTAGCTGAACTCAATAAAATTTATGACCGCTTTGATTATCTTATAAGAAAACCTCAAGACTGAGGTTTTCTTTTTATTTTATTCTTAGACTTCTAAAGTCTAAAGTTAAATTGACTTTTTTAATCTTCTGTGATATAATATAGTTACAGTAAAGGAAAGAGAAAGGAAAATAAAATGAAAGTAAAAACTAATAAATTTTGGGAAATTATCAACTATCTGTGTTTGATTGGTCTTGTTATCGGTCAAATTACCGTAGGCTATGCTTACATCTTTGCGCAAATTATCTATCTGATTTGTAATACCGCCTCCGTTATTCGTGATATTAAATTGCGGTTGCCGCCCTCTAATATTGTTAGGGACGCTTGCTTTACTGCAATTACTATTGGCTTAATTATTATCCGAGCGTTTTTCGGCTAAAATATCCTCCTTTACTTTATAGGTAGGCGTGGGCAATAGTCCACGCTATCCTATTAAAATTAGTTTAGACTTCCAAAGTCTAAGCCCACTCGTTGGGCGGTTAGCATAGGCTAACTTTTATTTTCTTTGAAAAAACTATTGACAAAACCGAAAAAATATGATATTATATATATGTCAGTTAGAGAGCGAAGGCAAACCTAAATTGACAGAAAGGAAAGTGATAATTTTGAATTTTGAAAACAAAATTGACCGAAGAAAAAAATATTATTTGGTTTTTGATTGTGAAACCGCGACTTTGCCCTTCGCGGCAACCATTGAAGAACCAAAAGACAAACAAAAAATTGCTATTGCTAAACCATTAATTTATGACTTGGGATGGCAGGTAATTGACCGCAAAGGGAATGTATATTGCCGCCGCTCGTATTTAGTCAGCGAAATTTTTTCCGTTCCTGCGGTTTTTAATACCGCGTATTATGCAAGCAAGCGCCCGATTTATCTTGATAAATTGGCAAAAGGTGAAATTATCCTGACCGATTGGAAAACAGCCACTGCAAAACTAGAAGAAGATTTACAAAAGGTTGAAGCGGTCGGCGCTTATAACTCAATGTTTGACTATAAAAAAGCAATTCCATTTACAGAAAAATATATCAAGATGTTATATTCTCCATACTATTATAAATGGGAAGAAAAGCAAATTGAGCATTGCAAGCACATTTTATCAACGCCATATTATAAAAGTGATAATGAATTTAACCCTGAGATTTTCGAATTTAGGGATAAACAATATGCACTTTTTGACCTTTGGGGGCTGAGTTGCCGCCACCTCTTAAACAATAATGAATACAAACAAACTTGCATTAATAACGAATGGAAAACGGCAAGCGGGAAATTTTTCAAAACAAGCGCAGAAACCGCATTCAGGTTTTTAACAAAAAACAATGATTTTATAGAAAGTCACACGGCTATTGAAGATACTATAATTGAGAGCCAAATTTTGACCGAAATTATAAAGCGCACAAAAAACAAATTTGAATTGGGGATTATTTATTTTCCCTTCCGTGAACTCGGAACAGTTAAAGATTTTGAAAACACACACGACAATATTTTTGATTTATTCTAAAAGAAAAAGGTTACAGAAATGTAACCTTTTTCCTCCAAAACTACCTTAGACTTTGTAAGTCTAAACCCTATTTGACTTCTCTATAATTATATAGTATAATATAGATAATAAAGGAGGTAATAATATGGCAAGTCGTTCTCAATTAAGAGCTAAAATCCGTCAAAAATATCTAACCCAAATTCGTGATTTTCTCAAATCACAAGGCGAAGAAGTTTTACTGACAAAAAGTAACCAACTGGCGATTCCAACCTGTGATGACGAAAACAACGAAGAAACACTTACAATTACTTTTGCTGTCCCTCTCGGCTCTAAAGCAGATAATGAACCTTTTGACCCATACACCGCTGCGGAAGTTTACGCACAAAATACAGAAAATAAAAGGGTTGAGGCTGAAAAGAGAGCAAAAGCAAAAGCAGAAAAAATTAAAAGAGATAAGGAGTACAGAGAAAAACAAAAAGCAAACAAAAAGAAAGGAAAAGGCGCATAAGCCTTTTCTTTTTAGAAGAATTTAGACTTTAGAAGTCTAAATCTTATGCTGCGGCGGTTAGCATAGACTAACTAAAAAATTTTTTATAAATTTATAAAAAAGTATTGACAAATTAAAAAATCTATGCTATAATTGTATTGTCAGTTAGGGAAAGACGTTAAATCTAAATTGACAGAAAGAGGTTGATAATTTTGAATTTTGAAAAAAAACTTGACCGCCGCCGCAAATACTACCTTGTATTTGATTGTGAAACGGCAACTTTACCCTACGCGGCAAATTTTGAGGGTAAGGCAAGACAGGCAATTTCTATTGCTAAACCATTAATTTATGATTTGGGTTGGCAAGTGATTGACCGTCAAGGCAATATTTACCGCCGCCGTTCGTACCTTGTTAGCGAAATTTTCAGCGTCCCTGCGGTTTTCAATACTGCATATTACGCAAGTAAACGTCCGATTTATCTCGAAAAATTAAATAATAACGAAATTATCCTGACCGACTGGAAAACAGCCACCGCAATATTAGAAAAAGATTTGCAAGAGGTTTGCGCCGTTGGTGCTTATAATTCAATATTTGACTTTAAAAAAGCGATACCATTTACAGAAAGATATATAAAAGCGTTGTACTCACCGCACTATTATAAATGGGAACGGCGGCAAAACGAAATCTGCGACCGAATCGCAAGCGGAGAAATTCAAGAGAATAATCAGACTTTTGACCCAGAAAATTTTTTCTTTAGAGAAAAAAATTATCCGTTGTTTGACCTTTGGGGCTTAAGTTGTAAACACTTATTAAATAATGATGATTATAAAAAATCTTGTATTATGAATAAGTGGGAAACGGCAAGTAAAAAATATTTCAAAACTTCGGCGGAAACTTCATTTAGATATTTAACAAAAAATGATGACTTTGAAGAAGCGCACACAGCTATTGAAGATACAATAATTGAGAGCTTAATTTTTGCCGAAATTGCAAAACGTACTAAAAATAAATTTGAAATGGGAATTATTTATTTTCCGTTTAGAATTTTAGGCACTGTCAAACAATTCAAGGAACTAAACGATATTTTCGATTAAAGAAAGAAAAGGTTACAGAAATGTAACCTTTTCCCCCCCAAAATTATTTTAGACTTTGTAAGTCTAAATCCTATTTGACTTCTCTATAATTATATAGTATAATATAGATAATAAAGGAGGCGAAGATAATGGTAGGCTATAAAATTATGAAAAATTTTGATAATTATAGATACACTTATACAGAAACAGTAGCAATTTGCTTATCTTTTGAAAGGGCAATACAATATCTTATTGAAGAATGCGGCTTAGATGAAAATTATATCTATTCTGATTTTTATGGAAAAACCACATTAAAAGACGCATTCGGTAAAAACTGGTTATCAGAATTAATTAATAATAAAATAACTTATTTTTCTTTTGAAGATTGTGATTATGAGATTGAAGAATGTAATATTTTAGAATAGGGCACTCAGTGCCCCTTTTTATTTTAGACTTACGAAGTCTAAACTTTTCTAACCTTAGACTTACAACGTCTAAACTCATCAAATTTTCTCTCCCTCGTCAAACTTCTCACTATCTCGCGCCCAGTCACTTCGTGTGTGTGTCCCCTAGTCTCCCTTTTCTAGCTTTTCTCCTGAAATGAGCTACGTTTTAAAATTTGAAATTATAAGGAAAAAGCGCTATAATATATATAGAAAGTTAAGAAAGAATTAAAAGACTTTCAATCTATAAAAAAGAAAGGGAAACTAAATGGAAAAGAAGATTACAGAAAAAGAGGTTATTAAAAGACTTTCTCTCGGAGAATGTGACGAGGAAATGATTGAGTGGGCAACAGGTAAATATGAGAAGCTGTTAGCCGCCGAAGAGAAGAAAGCCGAGAAACAGAAGGAAAAAGCTCTTGAGAATAAGCCGATTATCGAAGCAATCGAAAGTGTACTCACAGATGAATACCAACCCGCATCAGTATTTGCTAATGCTGCGGACGTTAGCGTTCAGAAGATTGTCCACGTTCTAAAGGCTATGGATTCGGTAGAAGTCGGAGAAATTAAGATTACCGGAAAAGGAAAGTCAAACGGATATAGAAGAAGAGAGGTTTAACCTCTCTTTTTTTTATACCCTTATTATTATATTATTATAATATTATAATATAATATAATATATAATAAAAAAATATTATAATAAAAATTTGAAAAAAAGCTAGAGCTGGGGCAGCACCAAATTATACCAAATCATACGATTTCATACCAAATCACACTATTTTATATAACTTTATACCTTCTCATATCCTTTTATATTCCCTTATACCCCTTTATATCCCCTTATACCAAACTATACAATTCCCTATAACCTTATACCAAACCATACACTATTCTCTACTACTAAACCCCTTTAATTCCTACTAAACCCCTTTATCTATTTCTAAACTAATTCCCCTTTGAACTTCCTCTTCTGAGTACTCGTCAGTTAGGAAAGACTCGAATCCTATACCCTTCCACTAATCTACCTAGATACGCCTATTGTAAGCAAACACAACGTTTTTCTTTTCGCTTAGAGCACAATCCTATTATTATAATATTATAATAAAACGTATAAGCCCACCCATACGTTTTTCTTATACGCTTTTCTACGAATCCTATTATTATAATATTATAATATTATAAGCCCACTTATACGCCCAATTATCAGCTTTTTTATACGCTCCTATTGGAATCCTATTATAATAATATTATAAGAAAGATTATAAGCCCACTTATACGCTCTTCTACGAATCCTATTATTATAATATTATAATATTATAATAAGATTATAATAGGATTATAATAAAACGTTGTTGTCTCGCCTAGCGCTAAAGCGCAAGGCTCAACCTATGGCTACGCCGTTGTCGCCTTATGCTCTTCGAGCAACGGCAAAAACGTCTTCGCACAACGGGGAAGGAAGAAAACAAAGGGAACACAATTCTATTATTATATTATTATATTATAATATTATTATAATATTTCTTAATTTGATAATAAGTATTTTTTTCTAATAATTCCTACAAAATTTTAATCCCAGAATTCTTGGAAAATTTTTGGAAAATTTTCTATCCCATAAAAGAGATTTCTGGAAAATTTCCCATTATTAGGTCGCGCCCGTCCGCATAAAATCGTTCAAATCCTAAAAAAAAGAAAGAGAGGACTAGCCTCTCTTTTATTCATATCTTATATATTCTTTTGAAGGAATAGTTATATCATACTCTGTTTGGCGAAAGCTTGTGCCTTGTAATATCTTCACAAACGTCAGCATGAACACATTCTTTACAAGTTGCCATAACAATTACCTCCCGTTAATAATTTCGTATGTGTAACTGTCTATGTAGTTGCCGCATTCGTCTTTTGTAGTTTCGTGCCAATGGTGAATATATCCGTTATGACGCTTGCAGAACTTATCATAATGGCGTTTTACGGGGTTGCTACCTACCACATGCCACTCAATTCGATGGTGCGTTTTTACGAGTTCCTCCAGCTTTTGGAAAACATCTCTTCCAAGGAGAGGGTTTCCTTTGTCAAAGGAGAATAGCCCAAAATTCTGCACGGTATCACTATAATCACTGATTCTGTATGTGAGGAATCCGATAAGGTTGTCGCCGCTATCAACGATTGCGAATTGGTACAGGTCGTCTTTCTCCTCAATTTTCGGCAAGCTGCTTCCACAACAATATCCGCAATAGTAGAAATAATCTGTAGTGTACAAGTGCTCGGTGAATTTTCTTGTAATTTCTTGTGCATATAAGAGTGCTGGCTTAAGCATTGCTTTCACCCCTCTCTCACCGTAGTCGTAGCAATTGGACTATCAGGATTTATCATAAGAAGCGCTGCAACTGGTTCATACTCAGCTGTTGGATTTACAAGCGAAGTGGCGCCGGTGCGTAAATCTACCGCATTGTGGGCGTTATTGTTCTCGTCGATTATTGGAGCTATCTTCATTAAATAAGAACCAGAAAGAAGAAAAACTTCACCACATCCTATCTTCTCAAAAGATACCATATTCTTTTTCTTATTAATTTCTATCTTCATTTTCTTTTGCTTCTCCTTTCACTATATTACAAGAAAATTAAGTAGGCAATTATTGAAAAAATAATTTATAATTCTATTAATATTCTCCTTTTCCTTCTCTCTCCACCCTCTTACTCTCTTGGCGGCGGTACGCTTTTTTATTAGGAACTACTTGAGTTGTGGGTTTACGATACCAATAACCCCTTTTTCTCCTATTAAATTCCTTCTGAGCTTTCTTGCTCATTTTTTCGTAAGAAACCATATTTATCCCACCAAATCTTCTCTTTTAATTTTATATGGGCTAAAGCGAGAGTATATTCAGCGCCGTTCATAGTAAGGAACTCTTCATCACTAGCCCATAGACTTACAATCCAATCTTGGCGGTCAACATCCCACCAATAACGGATTATATAAGGAGGAACATCATAGCAAAAGTGGATTATTGGTTGACCATAGGTATTGAACTTCTCAAAGGGAAGATAGCCGTTCTTTCCTTTCTTTACATCTTCTTGGGTTTTACTCATTTGATAACTCCTCCTCTTCCTCCCAATTCAAGTTGCGGCAGTCCCTTAAAAGACGCTCATAGTGCGCGGGGTCTTCATTTCTAATCGAACCAAGAGGAAGAATTTTATCTCTATTCTTGGTATAAACACCCGTTATATCATAGTAAACCCCATCATATCTCCAGACAAAGTGTCCTTCGATTGGGTCATAACAAATACACCCCGCGCAATATCTTTGATAGAGGATTTCTGCAAACCAATAGCAGGCACCACAAGTAAAGAGTTTATCAACGCAATTAACCATTTCTTCACTATTTCCTGCCGCCATACGAAAACGCTCTATAAATTTAAGGATTGTTTTTGGGTTCTCCCTCGAACAACTCATTACTGGCATAGAATTTACTACCTCCCTCAATAATTTCATCAAGAGTACACGGCGCCCAGTGCATATAAGGAACCATACAGCCAACATTATAACTGCGGATTTCCTTTTCAAGCAACGCCGCCACTTCTCTATCCACTCTCATTTGGATATTCCATTGGAAACTCACGTGGACATGAGCATAGAGTTGATAGCCGCCGTGGTATTGGTAGTCATAAGAACTCATAGGGAAATGAGTAAGGACTACTTTGCGCCCGTTATCCTCAATTACATCGCTCTTCTCAATTTCTACAAAAAGTTTCCTAAAATCAGCATTACGCAAAAGTTTTTTATCGTGGTTTCCCACAATTAAGTGTTTCTTTCCATTAAGTTGGTTAAAGAGTTCGATTGTATGCTGCGCGCCGTACCAACTTACATCGCCAAGAATATAAACGTGGTCATCAATTCCGACCTTATCATTCCAAGCTTTAATTAGACCGTTATCGTGGTCTTCAATCGTATCAAAAGGACGATTATCAAAGGCAAGACAATTCTTATGTCCGAAGTGAAGGTCACCAATATAAAAATTAGCCATATTTTATCCACGCTCCTAACCTTTTAGTTAATGTATCGAACGCTTGGTTACGCTTAGCTTTTGAAAGGAAATTTACCCTTACTTTTCTACTTCCAACAATCAATACAATATCGTAGTAATAACCACGCATTATCTTACTATCTTGTTTATAGTAAGCACAAATTTCCTTAAAAGGAACAGTAATAGTTTTTGTGCCATCTCTAAAAGAGATTCTATCCGCACTTTTTAGATTAGCATTATAACCATCATAGCACTCATTTACAGATATATTCTCACCAATCACTCTTTCCTTTCCTCCTTTCCTTTTTCTTTAAAGTAGGAACAGCCAAGGTCATTAAATGCCTGCACAATATCTTCGGGCGTTACATCCACATTAGTGCCGCAAAAGTCATAAACTCTTGTGACCTTAACCTCAAATATTTCGTCTATACCCCAGTTCTTTTCAATTTCTGCAACAGCAGCCGCTAAAGTATCTGTTCCTGCGGCGACTAAGCCGAAAGCAGTACCGAATTGTTCTTCCTCGCTACAATCGTTAAAAAATACTACTTTATAAGCAAACAAATGAGCCATATTTCATTTCCTTTCTTAACTTTTCTATATATATTATATCAAAAAAAATATAAAAAATCAAATTAAAAAGCCCTCTCGTAAGTAAGAGGGCTTCTTTTACACATACTTGTCCAAGCCGAATTCCTTCATAATCTTCTCGATATTGAAGTTATTTTGCATACAATCCTCAAGGGTAATGTAAACGCTATTTTCATCGAGAATTTTGTTCTCTACCACATACTGATGAAGTTCATCGTGACTCAATTTTTTCATTATATCCGTACCGTAACCAAAACTATAACCATAGTCAGTTAAATTAGGAAGAGTTTCAAGATACTTAAATCCAATTCTACGCTCCCAAGAAGCGTTACAAAGAGGAAAAGTAACTCGCTTCAAATCAAGCGGCTCTCGCCAATTCTTAACATCAACTGTACAGAACACATTTTCTTTACTTTGAGTTGCTGAATAGAGAAATGCTTTAACCGCAACTCGAATACCAGAAAGTTCAAGACGATTAATTATAGAACAAATTGCAATTCCGCCTTTTACAAAATCTTGGGCATCTGTACCGCAACAACTATTATTAGCATAACCAATAGTAAGAACACGGTTCTTTCTCATTACTTGGTCACGAGTCATCATAGAATTGGGAAGACCAAGAATAGCATTGGGAACACAAGGAGCAAAACCAACAATTCCAGTTTTCATACCGCCCGCATTGACCTTTAAATCCTTATTATTCCTTACAACACCGCGGTCAATATCTTTAATTGGACCCTCCCAGCCCTTTTCAAGGAGATTAAATGCTTCTTCAAGACTTTGAGTTCCAGTCCAACTAGTATCACTTTTTCCAGAAGAGTGCTCGTCCGACATAGCCTTATTATTTTGCGTACGTTTTCCAAGAGTTTGGACAAGATTACGTACGCCAGAAAAGTGCTCAAATAACAACTTACTCTTTGTTACTTCACTATAATCTCCCAATCTAAAACCTCCTTAAATACAAGTTTTTAGAGCCTTATAATATTTATTGCTCTTATACTCCATATCGTTTGCGATGATGTTACGGTCATCAGTAGACAAGCCCTTCAAGAGAGAGATATTAAGAACAGTCTTAATATCCATAGTACCTTCGAGCTTAGCAATGCGCTCAATCGCACGATAGGTTGCAAGGTGATGGATATGTGCCTTTTGTACTGCCTTACGGAAATCGTGGATAAAGGTAATCAACTCGTTGTTGCCATTTGCAACAGCTTCCTCAATCTTAGGAGAATAGTCAATCTCCATCAAGGCATACCGGTCAAGAGAAGCGGCGTCAAGCTGATAACGACCGGTATACTCAATATCGGCGCCAGTACCGTAAGTGTTACCCGCAGCGATTACTCGGAAATCTTCGTGCGCAGTAACCTGACCAGTAGGAAAGTCAAAGTAACCGTTTGCGATTGCCGCATTCAAGATAATAAGAACTTCGGGAATAGAACCGTCCATCTCGTCGAGGAAGAACAAGCCGCCATCTTTAAAAGCCTTATAAAAGGCAGTTTCGTGGTAATGACCGTTAGCGTCGATAAAACCAGTCAACTTATACTCCTGAGTTACAGCGTTGGTAAAATAGAAGTTCAAACCTAAACCAGCGGCTACTTGCTGTGCAAGTACGTTCTTACCAGTGCCAGCGGGCCCCGCCAAGAAAACGGGAATTGCGGCAGAAACAAGAGTGAGTACGTCATCAAACTTCTCGTGGGTTACGCCAGTAATCTTATTAATTGCATTGGGAGTAACAATTTCATGGCGCTGAGGAAGAAAACCAAACTCGTCAATGAGTCTTTTACGAACTACAGGGTAAACTTCCTTAAAGATAGACTCAGTAGAAGCCTCCGCAACAGTCTTGAAGAATAGCTCTTCCAACTTGCCACCAAGACCACTGCTTTCTCCACCGGCGGGCACAGTAACACCAGACATAGGAACTCCATCATAGTTATGACGCATCTTTTCAAGAGCCTTTTCCGCAGCGTTCTTATGGAAAGCCGCACGCTCAATTACAGGAGCGGGCAAACCTTTTCTACCAGCTTCAATGCTGTTAAACTTATTACGAGGGTCGTAGTAGTGTCCCTGAAAAAGCAAGTAAAGATTCTTGCCGCCCTTTGCGAACTCCTCAGTATCAATTACATAGGTAATATTATCTTTTGCATAAACTACAGTAAACATATGTATTATCTTCTCCTTTCAGTATAGCCTTTTTATTTATTGCTTTCTTAACTTTTCTATATATATTATAACAGAAAAAATATAAAAAGTCAATATGTTATATTGCTTTTTTAATAAAAAGGCGGGAAATTATAATGCGAAAGTTGTCTCACTTCCGTCTTCTTGTTGAGTAATATACCGCGTTCTTCTAAAAGGTATTCCACAATTTGGGCAAAAATTTAACCCCGCCACCTCTTCTTTATCAGAATTAATTTTAAAACCACAAGCGCCGCAGCGATAAGAGAATTGATTTGGCTCATTTGTTTTTACACGAATCTTCTCAAAATATCTTTTATTATCTGAAGTTATTGTTTCTATTAAATTTAAACCCGCTAAAAAAGGAGTAGGATTACTAGCACTAATAGAAGCCTCCGCTAAAACTTCCTCAACAGCTATGCGCTCCATATATTGAAGAAATTTTAGTCCAGAAGGTGGTTGTACTGCTGTATTATAACTACCACAACTTTGACAAAAATATTGCAGTTCACCTTGAAAAAGTGGCTTACCACAGCATCCACAACGCCCTTCATCTTGCTTAACGGGATAAGATATTATACGAGAATCTCTAAGTTGTTTTTGTACTTGTTCTATATCTCGTTTTTCCTCTTCTTTATAACCGCCGCCTAGTTTTTCTACCGCCAAATGCAAACCAATTATATTTCCATCTATAGCTTCAAAGAACTTATCATCATAATATATTTTTTCTGCCATAAACACTCCTACTACATTTCTGTATCTACCTCATATAAACTGCAATATCTCGCTCTACTAAAAATATACGCTTTACGGCGCACAATGCAATAAATATCACTATAGACCGAACCGCCTCTTCCATGAACACAATAACGGCATTGTGGATGTTTTTCTCTATATTTTACTACATCCTTCTCCTTATCTGTCGCTTGAGTTGTTTTATTCACCATTGCTTTTAAATCAAGCCCCATCATTAACACCTTTAACTCTTGGATACCAACAATTAAAATCATTAATATCTTTTTCTTCATTCCGATAAACTTCATATATTGAAGTTGGGTACATCGCACCACAAGTACTGTCATAATAATAAAAACAAAAATAGCGTCCTTTTATCTCTTTTACAATAGCTATATCTTGTACTAGCACAGCGCGACCGCATATCTCATTCCACCAATACTCTTTTACCCCATTTCGTAAAACATAGTATTGAATAACTGTACCAACATCATTAAGTATATTCCTATCATCTTGGTTTAAATCTTTATCGAGAAGAAGATTATTAAGTGCCTTATTCTTCCTTTCTTCTGTAATACTGCCGCCGAACAATTTTATCCCTCCTTCTCAACCGTAAATTCTGGCTCCCAATCATAACTATATTTATCGAGTAAATCTTGATATTCTCTAGCAGCATATTCCCTCGCCGCCTCCGTTACACACTCAGATTCGGTTGTCCAGTTATCTCTATCTGAAAGAATTTTTTCAATTTCTTCTTTTGAAAATGTTCCTATCTTTTTGTAAGGCTTAGCTACCTCTTTCCAAGCGGCACTTATATATTTATCGTTTATATTTGAATTTCTTATCGCAGAATCATACATATCCTTACAATAACTACGATAAAATTCTAAAAATTTATCATCTATCTTTACATCAAGACTTAAACGAACATTGATATTAAACTTAAAAAGCAAATTCCATACCTACCCTTTCATTCTGTACGTCCCAATTACTAAATTCTCCATCACCCTCGATAAATTCAACTTTTAGTGGGTATCGACGCATTTCTTCTTTCATAAATTTTTTAATCACATCAACAAGTCTTTCTTCTTCATAGTAACTATTATAAACTAGCCAACCTTTTTGTTCTTCATCTAGGCGTCCAGCAAATAAATCTCGTACATAGCCTTCATTAACTTGTGGGTGTGGAGCAAAAATTAAAGGGTGAGTTAAATAATGCTCACATAAATAACTATTAATAGCTTTTGCGGCATGTTGTAAACTAATTCTTCTTGATATAGTAACTTTATTAAAAGTGCCAGTGCATACTATTTCTTCACTCATATCATATTCTCCTTTATTTTCTATATATATTATATCAAAAAAAACGTATAAAATCAAATAAATAAATAAGGAGTTAGATGACTAACTCCTTACTTTAATATATTATCGCTTACTTTGAATCAATATCACCAATATCTACGATAGTGCCACCGTCCGTAGAAACCTTTGGCAACTGACCATTCCACTTCTCGATTTCTTTATTCTTAATTACCTTATCTGTCAACGAATCGTTCAAAAGTTTATTTGCTTCGGCGTCACCTTCAGCTTTAATTTTTGCTGCTTCTGCCTCAGCCTGTGCATTTGTAATAGCGGTCTGCTTCTCAGTTTCAGCCTTCAAGAGTTGTTGCTGGGCAACCTGCTTCTCTTCAATCGCATTAATGAAGGCATCTGAGAAATCAAAATCAACAATATTAACATCAGTAATATATAGACCAATCTCATTCAGCTTTTCATTAAGTCCAGTAACAAGTCCCTCAGAAATCAAAATACGATTAGTCACGCTCTGCTCAGCAGTATATTCCGATACAATAGCCTTTAGCACTTCATTTACTGCGGGCACAACAAGTACATTTTCATAGTCCGCACCAATGTTCTTGAAGATACTATAACTCTTTGCACTGTCTACTCGATAGTTAATTGCCAATACCGTACTGACACTTTGAAGGTCTTTTGAGAATGCTTCGGTATTAACTTCTAGCTTCTGAATACGGTTATCAATGTCTTCTACTGACTGCACAAAGGGCGCCTTAAAGTGGATACCCTCTGAGAGAACACCTTCCTGTACACTGCCCATCGTAACTACGACGCCAGTATGACCGGGACTTACAATCGTAAAACAGTTGAACAGAACGATGATTGCGGCAATCGCAATGACTCCAATAACAATAACTCGCTTAATCAATTTCTCCATCTTATTAATTTCTCCTTTTTATTTAGTTTTAGTTTAAATGATGGTATGATTTACTTTTTAATTAAATTTTAGATAACTCCTTTCTTAATATAAATCTTCACTATATAACTCGTTTTCAAGGCTATCGCGCTTTGCAACGAGAGTTGTAGTGCTTAATTGATGCCACTCTTGAGCTTTTTCAAAAGCCTTATATCGGTCGTAAAAGATATTCCAATCATCAATAAAACCGTCTACCGTCGCGGTTACTTCCTTGTTCTTTATATCTGGTGAAAGCCGTTTGATATCTTCAAAAAGTTCATAACAATATGGGTGGCGGGCGCCGCAAACCATTAATTCCGTACCATCACGAAATTGAAATTTAACCGCCGCACTAACTAACATTTTAGCCTCCTTAATCTACCAATACGCCTGTTTTCGTATACCACCGATTTACAACTATGTGTTCTCGTCTTGGAAATACTTCATAGGGCTGATTTTCATAGGAGTTTTCTTGATACTCTGTTAGACCAGCCTCCCACTCAACACAGAAGAACCTATTACCGACTTTAAAGATAGTTGTCATTGGCATCGTCCAGCGCTCTTTGTCGTAACTTTTTTGTTCATATTCTTCTAAAACATAGAACATATTTTCTATTTCTTCTTCGGAGAAGGTGTGACCGTTATCAAATTTTTCTAAAAAGTCCTTTTCATATTCCATATTTATTTCCCTTTCTTAACTTTTCTATAATTATTATATCAAAAATATATAAAAAAGTCAAAAAGAAAAGGTTATCTTTTTAGTAAGATAACTAGTTTCTTTAAATATCTAACAATCCATTAATAAACAATAACAAAATTAATATAATAAACATACTAAGCCCAATCGTCTTCCATTAAAGTTCCACCGTTTTCTTCGAGCACTTTCTCTAATAACTCATTACGGAAAGATTCCTGCATCTCTTCTGTATCCTCGCTTATATTCGTGGGGAAAGACAACTTCACCAATTCCATAGATATGATTCCTCCAAGAACTTACTATTAAAGCCACACTATATAATACTAAAGCAACGCAAAATACAACTTCATAATTAAGTCCATTTTGTAATATAATTGCAGTAGTATTATTACCAGTTAATCCAGCAATAGCCCAAGCACTAAGCGCCAGTCCGTGGATTTCACTTACTTTTGAAAGTCCAAAATACTCTGTTAATAAGGCTGGTAATGTACTAAAACCGCCACCATAGCCAGCATTAACAACCAAAAGTAAAAGAACAATTATAAATGGTAGTATAGCTGAACTTCTAAATATAAGTGTAGAAATCAGCATAAAGATACAGCTAATAAAGATAATTTGATAAATTGTTTTTCTCGTTTTACAATGGTCAGACAAGGTTGAGTAACCGATTCTGCCGCCAGCGTTAAATAAAGCAGTAATCATTGGAATTATAGCAGTCGCCGCAGCTAATCCAGTTAGATAAATATTGATAATTTGTGTTTCATAGCTTATCAACATTAAACCACAATGGATATTAATAAAGAAGATAAGCCAAATTCTTCTAAAGTACCTATTCTTAAACATACTCAAAGAAAACTTTGGTATTTCTTTACTTTCAACCCAATCAATCGGTTTCTCTAATAAGAAATGACCGGTCATCATTATAATAAAATAAAAACCGCCTAAAATCAAGAACATTATCCAAATTCCAAACTGTGCGAGCAGCCAAGTCATAATGGGTGTGGCTATGGCTTTAGCTAAACCAAAACCAGCAATAGAAATGCCTGTTGCTAAACCCTTATTATCTTTAAACCATAGCATTAATGTTTTAACTGGTGAAAGATAACCTATTCCTAGTCCTATTCCCATTAATACACCATAGGATAAGTAAATTCCTATAAGTGCTGGAATACCTTTTAATAATAGAATTGATAAACCAGTTCCTATCATACCACCGCTAAAGCATATTGCGGCGACAAGAGAAGATTTATGAACATCTCTCTCAACATATCGTCCTCCAAAAGCCGCGGACATTCCCAAAAAGAAAATTGCTATTGAGAAAGCCCAGCCAACTGCAAATGGAGAAAGATTAACGTATTGCGCTATTTGGTCTTTAAAAGTAGACCAACAATATACTGTTCCTATTGAGCAGTGGATTAATAATGCTGGTATCGCGCCATTTAATATTTTATTCCGTGTCATTATTCCTCCTTTATTCATATTCATACATCACATCATAACCGCGTGATTCTAAAAAATCATATATTTCCTTTGCCGCGCGACCTAATACTTCATAGGTTCTTCCCTTTCCATAAGAATCTTTCCATTCTATTATATATTGGAATTTTTCTGCAAGTTGTATATTATCTTTTACATCTTTTATAAAATTATATAAAGCTTTATGTCTAAAGGTACTTCTTTGACCTATTTCATAATAAACTTCAATATTGTATTCATAAATCGGTGGATGAAGGCTTACAGCTGGTGTTATTATAAGGGTATATTCATTCATATTTCCTCCTCACCAAATGGTAAATCAAGGGTTATTTTTTCTACAATACGTTCATCTGTTAAAATTACATCAAAATTCTCTTTAACTAACCAATCATAAATTTCCTCTTGAAAGTCTGTATTGCTATTAGATATATTTACAATACGATATTGTAAGTCAAAATGAGCACGGGCATATTCTTTAAATTTATTTAAACACACTTGACGGTCTTTAGAAGGATAAAATGTTTCGTCAAAAATACTACCAATTAATGGCATGACGTGAATAAAATAGCATTCTTCTGTGAAAGTACCATCAACTTGCACTATATATTTACTAAATTCCTCCCCAACTCTTTTTATGAGGTCAGATTTAGTTATAAGAGTAATTTTATTTTCTTCCATTATTACACCTCAAACAGTACATCATTCTCGTGTTCTATCAATATATTATAAACTTCATTTATAAAATCTATCTCTTCTTTTGGGCTATCCTTTCTTGTTACGATAATAAAGGTGTATTGAGGAAGTGATATCGCCGCAGTCGCTATTTCTCCTAATACCGCAGTTTTATGACGAGAAGACGATGACATAAAATTATGAGTCCAACATAACAAGTTAATATGGTGAGCCGAAAAACCAACCGAATAAATTACATTATCAACGGTTTGTTGTGCCATTAGAATTAGTCTTATTTCTTTCTTTTCTTTGGGTTCCATTTAATCACCTTCACCTTCCCATAATAAAACATCTACTCCGCATTTTAATAAATGGTCATATACACGCATCGTAAACTGTATATCTTTTTCGTCTTTATCTTCTGTTATTTTTATATAAATCTGTTTTTCTTTCCATTCACAAAAACACCGCTCTTCAAGAAGAGTTATTAAATTATCCATTGTATTAATCCAGCCATCAATGGAATAATCACTATAACACATAACACAGTATTCATTTTTATTGTGCAGACAAAAACAATTTAAGAGCACTTTATTCTCCATAAATACCAGTCATCTTCCTTCTTAGTCCTCATTAATGCAATCCAAAACCCTTTTATCAAACCCAAACCAACTCTTCCATCCTTCACCTACTATCGTTTCTACTTTAATAGTAACTTCAAGGCTAGGAAAGTAAGTCCTTAATTCTTGTACAAAAGTTTCATACATTTCTTTAACATTTTCTAAATTGCTATCTGTAAAACCAAAACCTAAAACAACTCGTTTATCGGTTGTATATTCAAAAACAGTATTGCAACCTGAAATACTGTTTATAGCATTAATAGTTTTAATGGCTTTGTCATTACTCTTACGAAAAGCCTTTAAATCATAAATATTCTTAGCTAAATTAATATAACCATAAGTTGTATATAACGCCATGTTCTTCTCCTTTTATCTAAACCAAAATTCTTCTTTTATCATTACATCCGCGCCAAGCTCTATTAATGTGTCATAAACGGCATTTGCATTTGCCATATTTATTTCGCTATTCATAGTTACATAATAATGAGCTTCTGGGTGTTTTTTATAATAACTTCTAATACTATCTGTAAAAAATTCTAGCATCGTATCAGAACTAGCCGAAAAGGTTTGATCGGGTTTTCCCGGTTTAGCCCAAAAAAGTTTCATCCCAGTTTCTTGGCAAACTACTGATACACTTAAATCTATTAGCACTGGGTCTTCTCCAGAAAAGAAATCTTTTATTCTAATGTCTTTTACTTCCCTCTCCATTTAATTATCCCCTATAAATCTCTGGCGGCTCCCACGTCCATTCTATTTCTTCTAATAGTATTACGTCTGCTCCAATATTTACTAAAAAATTATATGTTTCATCAATTAGACCTTGTTCTTCTATGGTACTGTCATTATAATAAACAATATAGTAATGTAATTTTGGGTTATGATGATAGTAATCAGCAAGTCCTTTTTTAACAAGTTCTATTTTATTTAAATTATCCTCATGATAAGGAATAGTATTATCAAGAGAAGATAACCATTCCGCACCAAATATTTTTATTTTATTTTCATTACTGTCATTTATTATTAAAACGCTGTTCTGCATAAAATGGGGGTTATTTTTAAAAAAATCTTTTACCTCTACAAACAACTCTCCACTTCCAATCTAATTACATATCGTCTGAAAACTCTTTAAATAAATTTTGAAGTTTTTCTACCGTATCTCCAGGTTCAACTAGAAAAGTTAACACTTTATCACTTGCATTACTTTTCCAATTTCCCCTAACCTTTATTTGCTCATTTCGCGCGACGTCGCATAAAAACTTCAAATATTCCTCCCAAGTTAAATCAGAATATTGTTCTCTTGATAGCTGTACATCACTAACAAAACCGTCAGAATAATTACTACACCAATGGTTCTGGAAACTTTCATAATAACCCCAAATCGTCGCGGCAAGTTTTAAATTATTATAATATGTTTCATTATCTTTTTTCTGCGCCCAATAATTACCACCACATAGCGGAATAGGCTTTATTTTTTCCTCCGCCGCTTTGAGTAATTTCTTGGTAGAATCTACTCGTTCAAAAAAACTAGGATAATTTTCCTTAATTAAATTTAAAATAAATCTATCCCTCAATAATTTTGCTAATTCTTCGTCTGTTAAATAATGACTCTTCTTAATATCCAATCACTCTTCCTCCGCATAGCAAATACTGGTAACATCTTTTGAACGAATAGGATATATTTCTTTTTCTTTAAGATGATTTTCTTTTACTCCATATAAGACTTTTCCAATCTTTTCTTCAAGAACTTCCACTTTTAATTTCTTAATACCTTCTAAAGTCCAACCATTGGGTGGTGTTGCTAATCGGTATAATGTACTATCGCCGCAGTTTACAAAGACTTGATATTTACTCTTATCCATTATCAATTCCTCCCTATTATTCTATATATATTATACTAAAAAATATATAAAAAGTCAAAAAAAAAGAGTAGCCATTACAGCTACTCCTTTCTAAAAGTGCCTTAATTACCAAGAAAATATTCCCTCAACTCGCACTCGTGCTTCTTAAACTCTTTCGCCTCTTCTATTGTCAATCCGCCTACAAAAGAAGTAATCTTTTTAAGTGCTGTATCAAAATCATCGTCTTTACAATCTGCGATTAGCTTTTTAATTCGAGTTACGATTGGTGCCTCCTGCACTTCCTGCTTAGGAGTAATTTTCTTTTCACCAATATTCTTTTTGAGGAAATCTCCGATAGGAATAATAACCGGCTTAATTGAATTTTCGTCCTCTTTTTCATCTTGGTTCTTGTCATTAATAGGAGTAGCATTCTCCGCTAAAGCTCCAAAGAAAGCGTCAGCAGCTTCAATTACCTCGCTAGGAACATTTTTAATGCTACTTTTCTGCGCGGGCTTTTCGGGGTTTTTCGGAGTTTTTACTACTGCCTTTTGCTCTTTTTCCATTAATTCCTCAACAAAGGCTTCATAGACAGGGTTATCATAGGATACGATATCCTCAATCTCTTCAAGCTTATCGTCTTCTATAGTCACAAAGAAGGCAATAAAATTACACAACCAATTCGCGCAAGAATCGCACAAATCATGGCTGACTCTTTCGTGTGGTCTGTTACCTTTCTTTACATAAAAGATATTATCAGCAATGTTGCCGCAACGCTCACAACGTTTTACGGGCATATCACTAGTGCGGGATAAAATTCTAAATAAATCGTTCATAATGACCTCCATCATCATATTTTAGTTATATTATGTTCTATATAATTAATAATCATAGGATTATGTATATCGTGTGAAAGTAAATAGAAATTGAGTTCTTTCTCTTCCCAGTTTGGTTTTATTTTATTGATGGGCGTTTTTAAATCTTTTGGAAAATCGTTGGGTGAGCAGAATAACAGCTTACTAACAAGTGTTAAACTACTTCCGGTCATCTTTGTACTAAAGAAATCTATAATCTCTTTGGTACACATGACTTCTTCTTCTTTTCTCGTTTTTTCATTGCCTGAAAGTACAATTAAAATGCCTTTTAATTCTCTTTGATTATCAAGCATTTTTAATGCTGTCTTAAACCAAGCACGATTAAGCGTATGTACCACGTTACCACCTCACGTATACGTCTAAAACTCCGTAAGCACAACCAGTATCATATACTTTTCCTTCTCGTCCAAAAGGGGTGTCAACAATGCTATATCTTGGTAGCATACTCAAATCAGCAGCAAGCACGATATAACCATCACCATCACAAACATATCCATCCTCAGTAGTATGTCTGCCAGGAATATTTAAACCATCGCCGGGCAAAACTAACTCACTGTAATAAGTCCAATTATAGCCGCCCCAGCTAATCACCCCTGAATTTTGGAACTTGTCAGGAGAATACAGGGCGCCATTATCAACATTAGAACTAGCATAACTGTGACTCCTATCTTCTGCGTCTTCATTGTCCTCAGTCTTCTCACTTTCAACGGTTTCTGCCTTTATAGCTTTTGTTGTTGGTTGAGTGGTTTTTACTGTGGTCGGCTCAGCTGTGGTAGAGGTGGTGGTAGTTGAATCTACGGTTGTTACTACCTTTGTTACCTCTGTCATACTTTGTTCATTTGATTTTGAATCTGAATTACAGGCAGTAAAGGTTGAAAGACCTATTAATACTGCCGCGAGCGCTATAAAAGCTCTCTTAAAAAATTTCATTCAATTCCCCTTTCTTTTATTATAATATTATTATAATACTTTTTTCAAATATATTCAAATATTATTACCTAAACATATCTTTAAAGACCAGATTAAGGATATAATTTCCCTTCTTATGAGAAGCACTATAATCTTCTTCTCTTGATGCTCTACCACCAAAAAAGAGAAGGAATGGTCGCGCAAGTTCCTTTAATTCTTTAAAATCTCCCTCAATCAACTGCCTTTGTTCTTGTGTAAATTCTTTACTTCCATTTTTTACAGCAAGAAGTTCTTTCTTGGACATTCCATATGGCGCGCAATCATTTTCCACAATATCATCGTAGAAAACACTTTCATATAAAGGATAACCCTTTAAAAAAGATTGCAAAACGCCAGCCATATAAAAACAATGATGTGCTCTATAATGCCCATTTCCATTAGTTTTATCCCAATCAAAAGCAGTTACTCTGCCCATAATCTCTCGAAGCAGAGCGTTTTCTTCTCCATAGCTGCTTTCATACAAAACTTTCTCACAATAATCTCCCATATATACTTCATAATCACGGTGGAAATAACTGTATTCTTCTTCTCTAAATAGGTAACTATAACAACACATATAGTGACGTAAATCGCCGTTTTCCTTAAAGAACTCTCTCATATCTTTAACGATAACAGTATCTCCAAGGACTTCAACTTCTTTTGATTTTACACCTTGTACATCATAAACCTCTTCTTTATGTGGAAAAACATAAAAAATACAGTCAAGGTCACTATTAGCGTCGTTTAATCCAGTAAGTTGACTGCCCCAAACGAAAGCCGCGAAAACTTCTCGTCCATAGCTCTTTTCATATTCTTCTAACAATTTAGATAAAGTATTCATAATTCCTCCTTTCTATCCATAGTAACCCGAATAATCAATAAAACAAGGAGTCCCATCTATTCTAAAGCCATAATTACCGTCATGAATATCTTGGCTAATTATTTCAGATAAATGTTTATCCTTTTTTCTAGGAGAAAAAAGAAACCTCAATAGCCTCTTAACCTTCTTTCTCCCATAGGTTTTTGCCGCTAGTTCTAACCAAACAGCACGAATTATAATACCGTCCTTTTCTGCCCGTTCCGCTGCTTTTTTAGACCAATTATGAACTTTAACGTCTGGATAAAGTTCTTCTAAACTTTCATCAAAATCAGAAAGCGCTTCCGCTCGCTCTTGAATATATAAAACCCGCTCTCCTATATCTATTTTATCTATACGAGCAAAAAAGCAATCTATCTTTTTTTCTTTCATCTTTTGATAAACCTTATATTCCACACCGCAATAATTCTCTGCGCCAAGCGGTACTTTATTATACTTTAAATAATAGTGTTTTTTTCTTAACTCTGTATTAGAAGAAATCCAACTACTAGTATAATCACTACTTGTATCACTGAGATTATGGTCTAAAAACCAATCTTCTGGTACTTGTGAAATATAATTTTTCGCGGCAAGTTCAAAAATTTCTTGAAAGATATCATCATCTTTTTCCCTGCGTAAAATTGATTGACAACGGTCTAACCAATGGGCAGCATCCATATAAAAACCATCGCAAGGAAGTTTAATAACGTAATCTATTCTTTTATCCTCTGGCACAATTACAACCTTACTTGCGCCATTATGAAGCGTAAGCCCTTGATTTCCAATTTCCGTACTAAATAAGGGCTTAAACGCTTCACATATTACTTCTTCTGTTTCTTCTTTGTATGTGCTGCTATAAAGATTACACGCCCCAACTATTGCTAAATTTTGTGGAAGCATAAAATCATACAAAAAAACTCTTTTCTCTAAATCATCTTTAATCTTAGATAAATTATACCCCATTAAACTCCCACGCAATTTTAGTGTAATCGGTCTTATCGCTATATAAGAAATCTCGTCCTTCCTTTTCCCACACAGCACAATCATTTACAATAAAATTGTTTATAGCTGAGAAGTAATTCCAAGGAGAGTCATAGTTATCTAACCAAACCTTCTTTGTCTGTCCAGTTCTTTTATCTACCATCATAATAGTAGTAAAAAGCTGACCACCGGAACCGTCATCAAAAGGTGACCATCTAGCATCTATTTGGCGCATAATGAAGCGTCCGCGCCACAGATTATCATTCTCAATGCCTTTATTAAGACGTCGAATATTCTTATTAATGGCGCGCTGTGCCTTTTTACGCATCTTACGTCTTGACTTCATAATTAAAACCTCCTTTAAAAATCTTCGTGCACGAAGTTATCTTGGACAAAAACTCGTCTACTTACAAGGTCGCCCCACTCAATAATTTCTTCTTTGTCACTACAATACTCATAAATACAATCTGAGATTTCAGCAAACAAAGCTGTTTCGTCCCAATATTGTTTACCATTGTCTGTGTAACAGTAATAAATACCCTTGTCGTATTCATCGTTGCCGCTTAGGCAATTTATTATATCTTCTTCGGTGATAACGACTCGTTCCCAATCTCCTTTTTTAAGAGAACGTCTTCTGGGCTGCCCAAAATCGCTATTGAAATATTCTTGTACTTCTTTTACAAGTTCCTTAATATCTACTTCTAGCTCACAGAGAGCATAATTATAACAAGAGTGAATAGATATTTTCATTTTGTAATCATCTCCTATTAAGAGTAATTTCCTCGGAGTATTTTTGTCCGCGGTCAACTATCTTCTCGTTTTCATCTACCAAATCTATTAAAGTTTCAGACATAAAGTCAGCGAGAGACCATTCTTCCCACTCTCCATCTCCAAGATAACCATAGACAATTCTACCTTTATTGCCTTCATCTTTAAGCATTTCAATAACTTCTATTTCTGTTATAACTACGGGTTCCCAAGCTCCCTTTGTGGTAGACCAGCCATAAGTTGAACCAAAATCTAATTTGAGTTCTTCTTGAAGTCTTTGCGTTAACTCCGCCGTATCAAATCTTGATTCACATATAAGATAACTATAAGAGGAACGGACATAAATTTCCATATAATTTCTCCTTCCTTATTTTCTATATATATTATATCAAAAATAATATTAAAAATCAAATATATTTATTGATGATGAATACATATAGAAAGTTAAGTTACCAAGGATAACTAATATAAATGTAACTAAACCCAAAAGACAAATTATTTCGTTCAATCCAATAATATCTTAATAACTTTAATACAAGTTTAAATTTTTGTTTATCATCAAAAGCAAAATATAAATCTAAATCTTCAAAAGCTGTGGTTGTTTGGTGTACTACTTCTACAGTTCTTTCGATAGTCCCTTGTATTTCCCTGAAAAGTTCTGCCACCTCTTTAAACATTTCTCTTTGTACTACCTCAAAACGACCAAAAGGATTTCTTTCCTCTTGCTTTTTCATATATTCTTTTGCCGTATAGGTGGGATTAACATCACTATAATATTCCTCTATAGCTGCGCAAGTAAAGGCTTCTCCATAATCATAGAAAGACATAAGACCTTCATCCTTTGTTTCAACCGTATAAATAATATTAAATGGCGGTGGCGCAGCCTCTTCAACTATACGTTGGTCTACCAAAGAAACTAACCAGCTATTTTTAAAAAAAAGAGTCCAAATACCAAAATCAACATAGCAATATTCTTTTTCCTCTGTATTTTTTTCTTCCCAATCTGCTTTAGAAATTATCTTATCTTCTAATATAGAGTAATACCCTTCATCAGTTTTAAAGGAGGGTAGTATATGACTAATATCCATAGTATTCTCCTATCATTTTTTCTATATTTATTATACATTAATTATATAAAAAAGTCAAAAAAATAAAGGACTATATAATAGTCCTTTTATACTGTTAAAAAACTAGTTATAATTTGTTGGAAATTCTTTAAGAAATGTGCCCGAATAGTTGTCTTTTTTTGTGCTTCGTATCTTTGTTCATTCCAAGCATCCATTGCAGTGGCTTTATATTTTTTCTGCCATTTTTGCTGGTCTTTCGCCTTAGGAAAAAGAATTGGGGGAACATCAATACTAACATTAACTATATTTCTTACTCGGCTAACATCTTCTTTTGCAAATTTAATAGCATCAGCTAATAAAAAAAGAATAAAAGAAAGAGGGACATATATACCATTTAAATCCATCAAATGAATAGCCGTAGGTCCGGGAGATTCTCCACCTAAAGTCTGAAAATCATCGAATAAAAAAAGAGCAATATTCTGTGCTAATAAATTTTCAATGTCACCTTTATTAAGAACTTTTTCTCCTATCGCGTCCTCAGCTAATTGTAAAATAATTCCCATAAGTGTTTTATAATTCTTTCTTGTAGAACGAGAAACATCATTCATCATTTCCAAGAAATTACTAATATTTTGTTTTTTACCAGCGCTAAAGCCGCCAAATTTATCATTATAAGTATAGTTCTTAGCAGAAGAATAAACAATAAAACCATTTCTAACATCTTTCAAATCATCATATAACTTCTCAATAGCTTTAACGTTTTTTGCTCTGTTTATAGAACCGCTACCAGCTTGATAGGATTCTGCTAAACTGCGCGCAACTCTATCAGCATCTATTTCAAGTGTTATGATATTATCTGCTTTCATACCGGTCGCGCCAGACGATACAGAACCGCCCTTTTGTCCAGTTTTCTTTAATATAGTATTAACCGTAAAATTCTCAAAAGCCTCCAATGTTAAGCCGCCACGCTGATGGATATTTACGCCTACTTGTTTAAAAGTAGCATCATTAGCAATACCATATTTTCCTTTTTCATTCCTTGTCCGAGAAGCTATACGACCGTTACTATCTATTTCTTCTGTGAGTGCCTTAATTACATCTTGTACCTTATATATATCAAAAAGCTGCTGTACAAAAGGTGAAGAATTACTATCTTCTTGCGACAATGCAAAATAAAGCTCTTGATAGGCTTCTCTTTGTCTTTGAAGTTCTTCTGGAGATAGACTTAATTCTAATTCAGCTTGTAATTCCAATTCTCGTTCTGGAGAAAACATACGAAGCGCTGCTTGCTTACAAGTTTCTCTTAGCCTAACTTGAAGAAATTCCTTTGCAGCTTCTTCTAAACTTTTATTTGGTGGTAAGTTATTAAAAACTTCTTCTAAGCCTTTTGCGATATCGTCTAAATCTATTTCTATTTGTTGAATTAGATAAGTATGGTAAACAGAAATAATACTTTTCTGACCGCCGCTTAATAATTTATTTGTGACTGGACTAATTCTCTTCTTACTAGTTTGAATTAAAGTAACATTACGTTCATATATTTCTTTAATACCAAGAGTCGAGTTGATAGCTTTTGTTAGACCATCATATAACTCTTTAAAATCATTTAATCTTCCACCAGTAAGAAAGCGCGAAGCATCAATTTCTGTTCCAAAAACGTCTTGTAAGACCTTGATTTCTTTAGATAGCTCTGCTTCTGCCATAGCACGTACTTTGCTATCATCAACTACACTTTCTCCTATTTCTTCTCTATAGCGACTAAGAGTTGGTTTAATCTTCCCATATAAATAAGAATAGCCATCACGATTATTTTTTAATCGTTCATAATAGACATAATTACTTGCCATACTTCCACTATCACTATTTAATAAAACATATTCATCGAGAGCCATATAATCACCTACTTAATTTTGAAGTATTCCTTTAATGAGTAAGTACCATCAATAAATTCAATCCAATCGCCGGCAATACGCTTTATCTCAATAACTTCTTGCGGTTGCCGCACTTTAACAACTTGCGCTTTTAGTGATGGACCTCTTCTTGAATTTACCAAAACTAAAGCAGTCGCTTTTCTTACTTTTGTATCTTTCTTTACTTTTTCGCTAGGTAAAGAAATCTTTTTCTTCTTTATATCCTTAACCATAATACCTCCTAAATACAAAAAAGGCATTTCTCACGAAACGCCTATGGTATATATAAACAGATAGATTATTTGACCTATCTGACTAGAGGTTTAATTCAATAACTAAATGGTAGAGAATTGTAACTTTATCAGTAAGGTCAAAACTATCGTGGTAATGACCAAAAAACCAATGTTTATATGTAATTTTGTCTTCGACTATATCTAAAAACTGCTCCATAGACTTATCTATTTCATCTTGGTTGACACCAAAAAGAAATAACTCTTCCAATTCTCTCTCGAATTTAAGTGGAACTGTATGAGAGAAGATATAATCAAATGAGTTCTCTTTTTCTAAGATTTCTAAAATTTTTTCCTTTTCTTCATTTGTCATTTGCTCACTTTCAAACCAACGACCAGCGCCACGATATAGACGATAGTATTTATCTATACTGTATGCGCCGCCCAAACATAGACACTTTCTATCTTTAAGATAAAAGATACCATCCTCTGGGAAGATGATATTTGGTCTATTTGGTTCTACCCAAGTATAACATTTTAATTCCTCATTATAAACACGTTTATAAGAAGGAATATTCCACGCTCTTTCTTCGTGGTTGCCGTGAGTGCCGATAATAGTGATGGGCATTTTAGCGAGTTTATTTTTAACGTGAGCATCACGTTCATCAAGAAAATAATTTAAGCCAAGGTCGCCGCAAATTACAAGATAATCTTCCTTTGTCGTATTTTCTTGTTCACATAAAGTTTTAATTCTTGAAAGAGAACCGTGAATGTCACCCGTACAAAACGCTCTATTCAACTTTATCCCACCTTATCTTACTGCCGCAACAATGGCAATATTTATCGAAGCGGAGAATTATTGTTCGACATTCTCCACAAGTCCAACAGCTTAACTTTTTAATCGGAATTGTACCTCTAAGTATTCTCAAAAGTCTTCTCATATAATCCTCCTTCTTAAATAATATGGCGGCGCCGCCCAGACTCGAACTGGGAAGGACAGAATCAAAATCTGTTATGTTACCATTACATCACGACGCTATATCTATGGACTTTCTGATAGATGGGCAACTTCAACGAGAGGTTTTCTATCTTTTTGGTATCCATTACGAGGGCTTATCCCAACCAACCTATCACGTGAGTAGGAAATTGGCGACGCGGGTGAGACTCGAACTCACACACCACCGAAGTGATTACTCAGGGATTAGCAATCCCCTATCTTACCAATTAGGCTTACCGCGCCAAATCTTTATCTTTATAGATAATCATAGCAAAAAAGTTATATATATAATCCTCTCTTATTACAAACTTAATATCTATAACTTCTTGCCTATCGCGCTCTAGTTTTTCAATTTCTCGGTTTATTTTGTCTTCAAGTGTAGTCGGTTTTTGTTCAATTAATATTTTTACTTTCATGTTACCTCGCATTTATATAAAATGAAGTAGATAAGGATTTGCACCTTATATGTGCCTTAGTATCCTCCAAAAAAATCCCGTACATAACGTCTCGGTTTTAATTACAGTCTGTTACCCACAGCAACGCTTGCGTCTACCTATTCCGCCACTACTTCATATATCTACTGGCACGCCTAGAGGGACTTGAACCCACAACCAGCTAGTTCGTAGCTAGCTACTCTTTCCATTGAGCTACAGGCGCATATTAATCAGTCAAAGCAACAACAATAGCAGCCGCAACAGCCACAGAGAGAAACAATCCTATTAAAATTCCTATAATAATAATGGGTATAAATATATTAACATAACCCAAAAATATTAAAATAGCAAAAAAGACGATAAAAATAAGGGAGATATATACAATACTTTTGATTTGATTTCTTTTCATATAATCAATGATACGGTTAAATTTATTCTTCAATGCAGTATTCCTCTACAAAATAATGTATTCCACTCCTATAAGCAATTGAATCAAGTTCTTCAATAGAAAGACCTTTTACTTTTTCTTCATCTATTGCCCAAACAGCAACAAGCGCATTCTCAGCCATTACTTCATCGAGCATCTCGTAAAATTTTTCCTCGTCTTCACTATCTTCTTCGCTAAGACAGTTGGTAGCTCTTTCTCCGAGAGAGGTCATAATATCATCGTAATCGTCCATAAGATTCATACATCTCTCAAAGCAGAAATCACAGGCGTCATTCATATCTTTAGCTTCGATAACGCCAGAGTCTTCAATGCCATGAAGACCTTGGTAGATATTTTCTGTTGCATAGTAGTAAAATCTGCCCATACTATCCCTTCTTTCTTTTCTTCTTCTTTTGTCCTCCACGGAAAGAAATTTTGGTATCAAAACCGTGGTTAGTAATCTTATCATCATTAGTAAGTCCGATAGACTCTCTACGCTCAGCGGCGGTACGCTCTAAAGAAAAATATTCCTCTATTGCTAAATAGATGTCTAAGGGATTAATTAACTCAGCAAAGCCGCTTGCCTTTAAAAGAGGAATATCATAGATTATAGTACGCTCATTATTACGATAACCATACTCTACGCTTAAACTATACTCCTTTGTATAATTACCCCTATTAATTGCATCAATAGCAATTTTATGCTTTCTATCTTCTGTCTTTGCTGACCAATGAGCAAACCAGTCATCGCCTTTTAACTTGATATAATTAAATGAAAGGAGTTTTCTATCGGTATTATAATTTGTCCAAGTTAAAACGAGATTAATAATATAATCTTTTACGTAGCCGTAGTCATCTAAGTCAAGAACCTTAGCCTCAAACAACCAAAATCTATTACATACTTGGAGTAAAATATATGAAATTTGACCCAGTTTATTAATGCCGTAAGTAATATAATTTAAACCTTTACAAACTTCGTCTTTAGTAAGAATAAAAGACCTAGTTCTATCGAAAGTTACTGTTTTATCGGGATAAACACCTTGTAAGTAATCATAGAAGTCGTAATTCTTGTCTATAATCTTCACAATAGAACTCCTTTCTTCGATATTATTTGGAACCCCGACTCGGATTCAAACCGAGGACATACCGCTTAGAAGGCGGTTCTTCTGTTCAGGCTGAAGTACCGGGGTATATAATGTGGACCACCAAGCGGGAGTTGAACCCGCGCCTTTTGGTTGGAAGCCAAATATTCTACCGTTAAACTACTGATGGATATTCCAGCTGTTAATAAACCGCTGGCGCTTCGAGCGGATTGCCTACGATAAAATCATTGAAAATTGTGTAGTAATCGCCTTCTGATACAAGCCACAGCTCTTCAAATTCAAGAGCATAAAGATTACCGATAATAGACTTTGCGCGAACCTTTAGACCATTGCCGTCCTCGACAAAAACCTCTTTATCACACTTTGCTGCAAGTGCGGTAATAGTTTCGGCTTCCTTTACTGTGTCCATATAGATTTTTGCTCTCATAAGAACCTCCTAAAAATTTTAATACCCGAAAGGGCTGGTGGTAGTGACAGGATTCGAACCTGCACGCCGAAGCCATACCTTCTAAAAGTACGTTGTCTGCCAATTCCAGCACACTACCTTATATGTGGTGCCAATAATCGGACTTGAACCGATACGCCCGAAGGACAAGAGTGTTTGAGACTCCCGTGTCTGCCGTTCCACCATATTGGCATATTCAAGACACTTTTATATAACTTTCTCATTCCTTAAATAAGTGTTGTATAAATAAAGTTGCTGTAAGTGTCTTTTATTTCTCTCTTAACTTTCTATATATATTATAACAAATATATTATAAAAAAGCAAATTAATATATTGATTTATAAATAAAATGGTGGGAAATGGTGGATTCGAACCACCGCTACTGTCACAAACTAGCGTGCTACCATTACACTAATCATCCCATAATATACCAATAGTAGGACTACTGCCCTACTACTGGCTTTTAATTTATTCTGATTTATTTTCCGCAAAGCCGCCAGAAAGCAGCATTAACGGCAACAAATTATCTGTTGAACCCTCATTCTTATTCAAAAGCAAAAACATAAGTGGATTAATCTTATTTGAACCACCCATCGCCATCATCAGTGCCATCGTACTCATATCCAAACATTATCACTTGCTATGTCACCCTGTAAAATCATAGACATTGGCTCTTCCATCAAATTTCTCCTTTCTTTCTTCTTTTGGTGCACCACCTCGGTACTGCCCCGAGCATCCCCAAATTAAAAGTTTGGTGCCTTACTTCTTGGCTAGTGGTGCTAATTAAATTATCAAAGTACAAAACACAAGTTCAGGGTTATAAATTAAAAGTTTATTCCTAAATTATAATTGCTGTATGTGTCTATGTGGTACGAAGGGAAAGAATTGAACTTTCATCTATCGCTTATCAGACGATTGCCCTGCCATTGTGCTACCTTCGTATATGACTGGAATTTATCTCGTTAGTCCAGTGGCTCCGGCATCCCTACTTCTATCCCGCGTGAGCTAGCGGCAAGATTTACTTTGCGTCTTTATTAGTCGTTTTCCACTAAAGCCACATATCACTAACTTAAAGTTGAGTGCCGGTGGTAGTTTAATCTTGAAATCCATGATAACGACCTCTGAGTGTTCCTGCGTAGCAACAGTTATCCTTTGAGAATGGGTGGTTGATAATCCGAAACCGCCAACGATTGAACGCGTTATGCTACTAAGCGCTGGTACTCCATATTAGAATCGAACTAATGACCTCCTGTTTGTAGGACAGGCGCTCTAACCTGCTGAGCTAATAGAGTATATGGTGACCGAGTGTGCAGTTAGTCGACTGGTGTAACCTCCCAGCGCTTCAATCACACGCATCCCCATTGGATTTCACAAACTTTTATACTAGGACTTCCGCGGCGAACTACCTCGTTGAGTTGTTACTCAATGTGTTCCAATTAATTAGGGCTATATTTTCTTCTCGGCTTTTAATACTTGCCTATCGGTCAAATAGTAGTAATTGGTTTAGCCTATCGTTTATAGTGCCGTTGAGACCGATTGGACTACTACTAATCTCCTCTTGCACTTATTGCGACTCCAACGGGACTTGAACCCATGACCTCTAGCGTGACAGCTAGCGTTCTACTCTTCTGAACTATGAAGCCATATCAGGGCTTTAAGGTCAGCCAACCGCACATTTGTTGATTGCTGGAATTTTTGCTTTTCCAATCTCTTAATTGTAACTTCATTTATCGTTTCTAAAGTTTTCTTTCCTTAACTTTCTATATATATTATAACAAATATATATTAAAAAATCAATTTTTCTTTTCTTTTATCTTTTACGAATAATAGCTACTTAATTTTTCACCAGAAAATATTTGGTAGAAGCTAGGAGAATTGAACTCCTGACCTGTTGTTTGCAAGACAACTGCTCTACCAGCTGAGCTAAGCCCTCAGATATTGGGTTATTGTTGCACTATCAACTACTTACAAGGTCCTCTTACCTAAGCCCATATTAATTGGCACGGCTCAAGGGATTTGAACCCTTATCCGAGGTTTTGGAGACCCCTATTCTAGCCCATTGAACTATCGCCGCATATATTGGCAGTCATTTCCTACTGCCGTGAAGATTAAAGGATTCCATCTTCTATATTCATATTCCAGAATATACCCTTATATGGCTCCAAGGGTGGGATTCGAACCCACAACCACTCGGTTAACAGCCGAATGCACTACCATTGTGCTACCTTGGAATATATAACCGACAGTGGGGTGACACTCCCACATCTCCTTTAATCCTCCTTTAAAGGCGACAGCTGCCCGTTCCGTCCTTGTCGATTTATAATGGTTTTTCTATCTTAAAGATATAGCTATAAACAAGGTCACCATAAACTATTCTGTGCCTCCATATTCACTCTATAGCAAAGAAAAATATTTCAACGGCGCTGGTACTGATAACAGGACTTGAACCTGCACGCCAATAAGACAATAGAACCTTAATCTATCGCGTCTGCCAATTCCGCCATATCAGTATATAATCATGCTGCATATTAATATTTGGTGGGCAGGGTTGGACTCGAACCAACGTATCGTTACCGAGAGAGGGTTACAGCCTCCTGCAATTGCCGCTATGCGACCTACCCATATAAAATTGGTGCACCGTCAGGGACTTGAACCCTGAGCCTACTGATTATGAGTCAGTTGCTCTGACCAACTGAGCTAACGGTACAAACAATGGTAACTCGTAGGAGATTCGAACTCCTGCTTTCAGATTGAGAATCTGATGTTGTAGCCAACTTAACTAACGAGCCATATTAATGTTAGAATCAACCACTTATCTAACTTTGATAGACCTCAGACATTGCTCCTTTCTATCTTACCCCTCTGGTGACACCACTGGGGATTGAACCCAGACTCTCCACCTTGAAAGGGTGGCGTGTTATACCGATTCCACTATGGTGCCATATAAATTCCCTTTCGGGAAGATGACCGTAGGTAACTGTCTGGTTACTCCTTTCGACTAGATACCAAGCTAGCCGCTACTTCACGACGTAGAACGATAAGTTATCCTATCCACTTATAGGGTAGTTATTCTTTTCGACAATAACCACTTAAACCCGCAGACCTTTATGGCGCTGAAAGTTCCTTTTCTTTTCTTAACTTTCTTTATATATATTATAATGTATTTATATAAAAAAGTCAAAAATTTTTAATCTAATTCCCACCAATAATCGAAAGTTCGTCTATATGAACCACCATTAGGAATATCCTTTGTATGTCGAACCTTTCGATTACTCAAATTGCGGAGGTATTTTGCTCTTTTAGATTTATAAAATCTAACCCATCTATGTTTTTCTTCGTTATACCAAATGGTGCGATGTCCAGCTCTAGCAAAAGTTTGCCTTGCCCTCTTTATATCTCCCATTTTTCTACGGTGGCTCATAGTAACCTCCAAGGTTTATGAATTAGCATATATGATAAGGATTTGCACCTTATATGATAGTCTTTACCTCGGTGCGGGTCGCACGTGTCTTTAAACTCTTTTTTTAAGTGGTAGCGCTAATTCCACCCTGGCAACTATCTCCCGCTAGCGCGTCTACCTATTCCGCCACATATATACTATTTTAATGGCGATGCCCCTCGGATTCGAACCGAGACGCCGCATCCCTACGACTACTAATGCTTTTCAAGAGCATTTCCTTACCAATTAGGATTAGGACACCATATAAGGAATAAGACTCATCTTATTCCTTAACCCATAGTCCGAAGACGTCTGGGGCAATTCAAAGAAAAAATCAGAAACGGTCTTGCCAAACCACTTCTTACAAAAAGTATAAATACTTTTTCAATCATAATATAAAAGGTTTTCTCATTTCGAAGATAACCTTAAACTCCGCTCTTTCGTTACTACCCAAGAGTGCGTCACACAAAGGTGATAGGGAATCCGCCACGGATGCTATATTATTATAGGTTCCCGTTATTCTGTCCATCTCTTTAACCCACCGTGGAGGTTTACTAGTATTAACTACGGGCGAATTAGTTTTCATATAACAACCAGTATTAGAAAACTATTATAAAAGACTATACTGACGTATTTTAGGGTGTTCCCCAAGGAATACAGTTTCCAAATTGTACAGACTCTTGTTTAAACAGGTACACGACGTGAACATATCTGTACTGGTACCCTCGAAGTGGAGGGATTCGAACCCCCGATATCACGGTCCCAAACCGCGCGCCTTACCAAACTAGACTACACCTCGATATTTGGTGGTTGTATTTTTAAGTCTTCACCCACCGAAGTTCGGACTCACATAACTAAATACACAATAATAAATACATAAATAATAAATACATAATCGTCCTACCCTAAGTATTCTAGGAAGACTCTATTTATCTTTACACTATTTCTAAACCAATACATATAATACCTCAATTCTAAAAATAACTATAAATTAATTAACTAATGTTTATGAAATACCATATAATCGGCTCTCCTTTCTTTTTAGGGTACTTAATTTTACAACATAATTTAATAAATGGACGATTATGTTGGGAGGCAACTTTCAATTGTCTACCTCTAAGTTTGAGTGTCTACCGCCACTACTTATTTTTTTCTATTAATTTTTAACTTTAACTTTAATCGTGGCAGGATAACTGTTACTCCTCACGAGAACAACGATACTAAGCCGTTGACCTTGTCGCACCTGTATCGCCGGACGCCTTGCGCTTGCTTTCTCCCACTAAGCTGGGGATAATTACCACTCTAATTATCAAGAGACACAGTTTCACCCGCCTACTGTCAAGTCAGCGTTTAACGCACACTCTCACGTCTAAACCTCCTCGGTGTTTAGACACCGCCTTTCATCGAATGGAAAGGTACACTAACTCTTCTATCGGGACGCAGTCCGACGCCCGCATTTATTTAACGACACTGTCGATGTCACTAAACTCAGCGATTTCATATAATTTTTTCTAAATAATCCTGAGTTTAATGGTTACAGGGATGGGACTTGAACCCATACCTCTAGCTTATGAGGCTAGTAAGCTCCCATTACTCTACCCTGTAATATGGAGATTTCGCGCGGACTTGAACCGCGACTTCTGGTTTTGCAGACCAGCGCCTTACCAGTTTGGCTACGAAATCATTTCTTTTCTCTTAACTTTCTATATATATTATATTATAATTATATAAAAAAGTCAAAATAGATTTTATTGCTTTTACTGTTAAGAGGCTAGAAAGATGGAGCAAGTAGCCGGATTCGAACCGACGTCCCCAGTATGGCGCACTAGAATTCTAAACAAACTAAACTATACCTGCATATGGAGCCGAATCACCGTTATGCTCGGAGGTCAAGAGGTTACAAATCTCCCGTTTTACTGATTAAACTAATTCGGCATATTAAGTACTAAGTATTGTTCCTTTCTTCATCTGTATATTCATAAAAAAGGAAGTAAAAGAAACAACTTTCCTTATTTACTTATTAATTTAGCTATCTTATTATTATACAAGACGCGGATAGCTAAATACAAATAAACAAATACTCAATGTAACTTTTATCTTCCACGAGAACCTCTCATTCTCACATTATTCCAATAAAATATTTTTAATAAATAATAAATTGCTGATTGCGTCTTATTATAGAATATTTCGGTGATATTAAGTGGGACTTTAAGAGTTAAGGTATAAAATTTTAATGCAAGACACCTTCCAGTGTTGGATTTGAACCAACTAATCTTTTTTTGCTAAAAAGACGAATTAACCATTATCTTCGGAATAAAATTGCTGTACGTGTCTTATTAAGATTATATATTAACTTTGCAGTCGCCGCAACTCACGTTTCAATGCTTTTATGATTCTCGCATTAGCTGTCGCATCACGCGATTCGAGCTTTTTAATTCGATTTTCATAGTAAAGTTTTGTACGCATTTAATCACCTTTCATTTAATACTCGACACCTTTTGCAAATAAGCAGGCAGTTTATTGATGGAGCCTAATCATTTTATAGCGTTGCTGCAAGTGTCTTTTTGGGGAACCAATAGATTATACTAGGCTAAAATTTTCAAAGTTAAAAAGTGCATATGATAATTAACTTCTTTGCGCTACGCTTTTAGTAACGGTTTACATCGCCGCTTCTAGCCTCTTATAGCTAGCTATAAGTTTACGAAAAGTATAATCAGCTTTGAGGTCAGCCAACCGCACATCTTTATCCTGTACTCATAGTCGAATTTTGCTAAGACTTGGTACCGGTCACCAGACTCGAACTGGTACGCCTATTAACTAGGCTACGGATTTTAAGTCCGCTATGTCTTCCATTCCATCACACCGGCATTTATATTAAGGATTCGAGCGCTTTACTAAGAAGAAAGTCGCGCGGCTTTTGATAACGCAGAGCCGCCAAACTGCTAGCAAAGAGAATTTATCTTAAAAAAGTTATTACCCCGTTAGCGCCGAGAGGGCGGTCTTTTTAATGAAAGGAGTGACAGATAGAAACCGATTGCCGCCCTCTCGTTCAACGAATTAACTTTAAATCTCTTAACTTTCTATATATATTATAGCAAAATTATTTATTTTTTGCAAATTTTTTATTGCTATATTATCTTAACGGTCAATGTCTGTATAGAAAAATGCTTGATAATCTGTACCTACTTCCTTATAAAAATTCTCAGCATCTTCTAAGTAGTTTTCATCGAAAAACTCCTCTAATTCTTCGGGGCTAAAACCTAAATCAAAATCATCAAAGAACATTTTTATACCGCCTTTCTTAACTTTTCTATATATATTATATATGGTTTTTATAAAAAAATCAAAAAAATTATACCCATTGATATTGCGGCAACTGCTCATTAAACAATTTATATCTAAGCCAATCATCTAAAAAAATTGCTAATAAAGATATAAAAAACCATAGCACCGTAAATGGTAGACATATTTGTCCTAAAATATTAAATGGCATATTAGAATAATCCCAAACGTGTAAGTTTAATAGTAAATTTAAAATAATGCCTGAAATAAACTCAATTATTGTAATAATAACTGCGCTTGCCGCCATTTGGTATAATAAAGGTATTTTTTTAAACTGTGGAATTTCATTAATCAATCCCACTAAAACAAAACATAGTCCTCCGACAATCCCCATAGTCCAGTGTGTCCTACTTCTAAATAAAATTTCTAAAAGGCAATATAAGCTGCCTCCTACTATAAAAAGGAATAGATACTTACTCACTTTTTTCATTGCTATTATCCTCTATTTGTGAATATAAGTCTTTTAATGGCTGTGATTGATATTCTTCTGGAATTTCAATTCCATATTCAATCGCTGCAATTTCTTCAATCGTTTCCAGTGAATTAACATATTCTCTTAAAGAATTAAAATATGTTACATGAAACATTTTATGGAATATACTAGCTGTAACAACTTTCATCATATCAGCCGCAGTATAATAAGTACATAGTTCGCCATCGGCGTGGTAGGACACATATTCTGCTCCAAGATTAATCTGCGCCTGACGCTCCATTAAATTAATTTGGTCTTCCTTTGCGAGAGAATAATGGCGAGTTATTCCATCTGTTAAAGTTACATCTACTCCAGCTTCAATTACTTGATTACAAGTTTTGTCTAATTCTTTAATTTTGTATTCTTTTATAAAATCAATCTCTTCATCTGATGGTGGTTCATCGTCAATAGGCTCATCACTCTCTTCTTCTGAACGTTCGTCAAGAGCTTTCCGTAATGCATCATATTCAATTTTATCTATTTCTTCATAAGTCACAGTAACGAAACCCAAGTAGCTAGGGAATAGTGGTCGTCCCTCTAATTGCCAAATAGTAGTATTATTATAAGATAAAATACCCATAATATAAGGCGAATTATAGTCACAATAATTAACCATATTAGATTTACTATTCCAAGTAACAAACAAAATATTTTCTAAAGCATCTACTACTTGTCCTTCTGTATTTAATACTTTTATATATCTAGTCATAGTTCCTCCTTCTTTTATCTTTATTTTATATAATAATTTTAAGAAACGCGATTCACTAAACTTAATTCAGCAGTAAATTCTCGACACAATCTATATGATTTCTTTAAATGTGCTTTTCTTTCTTTTGGACCACCACCAAATTCATGGATAATTCCAGCAGAGAAAACTTCACGATAAGCCTTCTCTGCTAAACTATACAAAGTATAAACTCCTAAATCTATTTGTGTTCCATCATCGTCTACTAAATTTTGTCTTTTTATCCATTGTCCAACATCTACTGCTAATTTTCCTAAAATATCAACATATTCTATCTCTGATGTATCTCTATAAGATGCTAAAACACTCATAAAATACTCTCCTATTTAATTGCTAGCGTAGTAATTATGTATTAGAGGTTTTACGACCGATACACAGGCCGAAAGCCACACCATTGCTATTGTAAGCATTGGAACTGTGGCTGTTACCGTCGTCAATCACAAGACGGAAGTACGACGTGTTAATATCTGGTGTTCTTAACCACCACCAGTTACCATTTCCAGTTTCAACTACGCCTCTTGCGTACTTAATTTTCTTATTTATGAAATAAGTACAAGCTTTTACTGGAGCAATATTGCTCCAAAGTTCTTTATTCCAAACAACACGATTTTGTGAGCCAAATACATCAACAATAGAAAGTAAGAATAAATTATCTTTAGAACAAACCATATCATCGGTAGATAATGTTCCATTACCAGAACTTGCCCACACATTAACAGTAGAAATCATAACACGAAGTTTAAATGGTAAATATCCCCATACAGTTGTATTTAACCAACTTCTCATTTCTGATTTATCCCAACCACCAACATTATTAGAAGGATTCATTCTATGATTGGTTAAAGTATTATGAGCCACAAATAAGAAATTCGCAGCCTTTCCTGGCTCATCAGCTAATTCATATCTTAAAATTTCTGCAATATCAAAATCTAATTGTTTAATATTGTCATAAGCTGCTGTACCATCAGATTTACAAATATCTACAGCAATTCTACTTTTACCTATTTGGTAATATTGTTGTATCGTTGCATCTTCTGGGTCACTCATCATAATAGCATAAAATTCTTCTGGAGTATATAAAATTTTATCGTTTGTCACAGAAGTAGTATTATTATTTGTACCTGGAATATAGCATAAATAATTATTAATTCCTGCATCAGCAGCTGTCCAGTCAACTTCTTTAAGTTGTGGTAAAGTACAAGAAGTAAATACAGCAACAGCTTTTACATTTTCGTGTACATTTTCAATCGTATTTTCATTAGCAGTAGCAGAAGTATTACCACCACCATCTTTTGACAACTCCCAATGGTCAAATAAATAGTGAATTGCAGAAGTTCCGCTACCAGTACTTTCTTTAACTGGGAAAGCACTTAAATCAGTTCTATTATTACCATAAGTAGCAGTATAATCATTACCTGTATACTTACTTACCTCTTGTTCATCTACCAAACTATTATTAACATAGAACTTTACTTTATATTGGTTGTAAACTTCTCCTGCAACTATATTAAGATTTGGATACGCTCTATTTAATTCTCCCTTAAAGGTATCACCTATTTTATTAATAGTTATAGTACCAGTAATCTCTGGGTAATTATTGTGGTTAGAATCAATAGTATCATCGCTCTTTAATCGCTTAGTCTTTAAACTAGAATCTAATAAAGTGCTAAGTAAATCATTTTCATCATCACCTAAAGCAACATTTATATTAATAAGTCTAACACCCGTTAAACGACTTAAATTATTCTTTAATATCTCAAGAACTGGAATACCACTAGTATTTTCAATTCTTAATCTCTTTACATTTGAATAATCATCGTCTTCTATTGAATAATCATTAATAGTACCTTGGTCAATTAATTTTAAGAAAGTAATTGCTTTGGGAAGATGTAATGTTTCCAATCTCGCGCCAGCGGGTAAAGTAACTCCACTGAACGAACTGCCAGCTGCGTAAATGTGCTTAATAGCAGCGTTTTGAGACAAGTCTAGAATCTCAGCATTACCACTTAATAAACCACCAACATTTAAAGTTTCAAGAAGTTTAAGACTTTGAATTTGTGAAATTAAAGCAGATAAACTTAAATTACTATTTTCTTGTTCTGCTTCGTTACCATAAATAAAAGTGCTTAAATTAGGCGCCTTTTCTAAATTTAAGGTTTGTGGATTACACCCACTCATATTTAAGGTTTTTAAACAACTTGCTCCGAAAATATAAATATCATCATTACCAGATGCATTTGTATAAAAATACATAGTAGATGGATTATTTTCTCTAAATAATACTGGAACAGAAGAGTTATTCGGATATACCAAAGAACCACTATCACTATTACCATATATAATAGCTGGATAAAAGTCCTGTAAACCAGTTATTGAAATAGTATGTTCACCTGCAGTTGGTCTAAAGAATATTCTATCGGTTTTAAAAGCTGTTGCGGCATATTTAGAATCATAAAGATTCGCTCTTCTACGCATCCAATTTTCTTTTTGGAATCTACGGTCAGTTTGCAATCTTTTATAATCGCCAGTTGTTTTTCCTTCGGTAATTTTAGTTGTTCCATCTGGATTTGTAACAATCTCTGTATATGGCTTTGTCCAAGCGTCATCGTATTTATAACCCATATCACGGTTAACAAGGGCTTCTACTAATGTATTAAGACCTTCTGTTAAATGCACACGCTTGAAATTCTCAAATGTAAGTCCTTTACTAGCTAAAATTTGATAAGCCTCTTTTATTTCAGCCTGGAAGCTATCTTCAAACATAAGCCATAAAGGTGAATCCCAACCGTTATATCCATGTTGACCATCATCAGGAATAATATAATCCCAATCTGCATTATAAGGTATTTTTAATTTACCAACATTCTCAGCACCAAAAGCGCTATCTAAATCGTATAAATCAATATACCAAATACCAAAAGTAGAATTTGTCCAATCTATATTATTAATATTAACAGTACCATCATTATTTAATATTGCTGGAGTGTGTTCCGTTATAGAAGTTATTGTATTTCCAAGGTAATCTTTAACATTTACGCCCGCAGCTAATAATTCATTACCTTTATATCTATCTTTTAAGTTTTCACAGCGTAAAAACATATTTTTGGCTCTATTATCTACCAGTCCAGTAAACTGTAAAAAGCAATAATAAACAAGCGCATGATTCATATTAAAATGCTTTGTAAATTCTGCTTTAAAAATGGCTTTTCTATAATCTTTTTCTGTCGTATAAGTTACGCCATTATAGGTGTACGTACCAGCTTCTGTACTAGCTGTCCAATAATTAGCTCTTTGACATACCCAACTAAATAAATATTGAATATAATCATATTTTGGTGATAAATTTTCCTTTTTTAAATCATCCTGGTCTGGATAACTACATTCTAGCGCGCCTTTAACTAAATAATCTCCATTACCATCATCAACTAATAAATGGTCAGATTTAAATTTACAAATATCTGTTGTGTTATTTAAAAATTCCCATCTCTGAGTCGCGGTATCATTACCTTCATCATTGCTATCTTCAAGTCCAAAACTCTTGCTATTACCTTTATCATTATTTAACATACCTACACCGGCGAAAGTAATTGTAGAGGTTTCTCCATTCGCACTTAATGTTTCAAAAAATAATAAACAAGGAAAACCATAAACGGTATTTTGATATCTTTCATCTATTTGTTGGCTTGGCGTTTTATCGGTAAATAAACCATTCGCAATGTTAGCATTAAAAGTATTAGCATGGTCTATTGACATATAGTCAATTTTAAAACATAATGTGCTTTCTGGAATTGAAGCGCAATCTATTTCTTCTTTACTAGAATCATACACAAATTCTGATACTCCATCTGGATTTGTTGTGGTGTATCCCTTGAGCGGCCATTTTACTTTTTTAATTCCATTCGCAAATCTTCTTAAATATATTTTTAAATTTTTTCTAATATATTGTTGTGAACTTGTACCTTGAACTTTATTGTAGCAACAAAAACGACCAATATCTTTATTTGTATAACCTATTTCACTTGTCCAATTTGGATTTTCATCATTTAAATCTAATACTCTAGTAAAGCCATCATTATTATCGGCTGGAAAAGTTAAAGTTATTCCAGCATATCTAACTCCTTCATCGCTTTTTATCGGTGAAATAAAATTACTCTGATTCTCATATCCTTTTAATTTTAATACCCTATATCTTTTAATAGCTTCATTATAAGAAACATCATTATTAGCTAAAATGTCATTTCTTTTAGCAAGATTTTCTCGTTGTTCAAGAGTATCTTTTGAAGCAATATAATTCTGCAACACTTCTGTTGCTGATAATTCTTTACCATAGATTTTAACATTATATAAATCTACAACTGCTTTATTACTACCTATAGTAATATATTGCGGTACTGCTAATGTATCACTACTATTATATGGTACACTACTACCATAGATACCATTAATATATATATTAACAGCTTGTTTATTTTCACCGTGGGAATTTAATTTTTCAAGAACAAAACTTAATCTTATTCTTTGCCCTTTTTGTACATATGCCGCTGAAGCACTTTCTTCAAATGTAATAAAACCATCTTTAATATCACCAGATTGCAATAAATCAGTTTTAAAGCCACAAGTTAAAGGAGTAACTTTTATACCAACAAAATCCTCACTTTCATCTGTTGTATCTGGAATTACTGAATCGGGAGCATTTGCACAACTAATAATAACAGCACTATCATCAGAACTTGCTTCAACCTTATAATCAATTTCAATGGTACGTCCATTATCAAAAATAGATGGATTTTCCATATTATCAATAATTATATTATTACCTTTTTCATCGGTAAAATTAGTAGTAAAAGGCTTAAATTGAATTTCTGTTCGCGCGCTTCCGCTTAATCTTAATACTCTTCTATTTTCATTTAAAGTATTTAATTGAATAAAGCCATTACCATTATCTAGCCAGTTAAAATTACTATTTCGTGTATATATTGTATAGTTATTATTAGTATATGATAATTCCTCTTTTCCTTCAGAGCTGTTGGTATATTGTGTCGGGTCTAAATCATATAATAAACCAGTTGTAATATACTTAATTTTAGCACTATATGGGCTTACAAACTGATTAACTACAGCATTAACCGTTTTAGTAATACCAGACAAGGTAAATTCAACCTTGTAAGTACCGTATTCTTTATACTCATTATAACTAAAACCAATAGTATGAATTTGTCTTACAGATAAATCATTTTCTTCTTTTACAGCTAATTCATTATCCTCACTATCAAGTAAACGGATAACAAGCCCATCTACTATATCTCCACCAGGCTGAACAACGCTATAAGTAATACTTAAAGTTTCTCCTTCAGTAATTGCTTCTGGCGTTTTAATACCCATTAAAGGATATTTATTTTCTTGACTTGTTGTATTTACAAAAATTACATTCTCAATTATATTAGAATATACCCCATCTTCTGTAATAAAATATGCCCTCAATGAGTGCGCACCGTAAGTATAACCCGGTAGATTAATAGTATAATTCAGTGCAATACCATCCGTAGTTCCAATATCTATTCCACCAACAGTTTGTCCGTCAACACTTCTTGTCGTTAATTCAACATCATCCACAAATATGTGCATAATTTTTTTAATACCAGCACCATGCGGAGTATATTGTAAATCTATATAACCATTACCAGGAAAAATACTAGTAGACCAATTCTTAAAAGCATTAGTCTGTATTTCTAATGAAATTGGCACACTTCTAACTTCAAATACTAAAGTCTTTTGTGGAGTAATATCCGTTCCTTGTTGGTCTATTTGAGTCGCGCCCCTCGCAGTTACAGTAATATTCAATATTTTATTCTCTTGCAGCATCGCCGCAGTAATTGGAATCGTAATATCACCTTGCTGATAACCTTCTGTTATATTAAAAAAGGTACGATACGCACTATCACTTTCAGTAGAATATTTATATTGCGCCTTAATGTTCGGCGCGGTTGTAGTTTGTTCATAACCAGATATTGTACTTTGTAATTCTTCATAGTGAACAACTAAATTCGTTGATCTTCCAGATGCGGTAGTAAAATTCGTAGATTTACCAGAATTATTATAGAATGTTAAAACCGTTTGTCCAATAGATGTTCCACCCTCTGGTAATTCAACCGCATTAGTTCCTGGAAGCTGAACACCATTGTTATCGACTAAAATAATGCTCTTTTTATCATTAATTACTGTGCTAGATATGTTGACAAATTGTAAACCTTGTGGAGGGAGCGGCTTTGGATTACCCATAGCTTGATTTTTTCCATTAACCAGTTGAACAGCATTATTTTCAATCTGTACATCCGCAACATATTTACTATCAAACTCATCTTTTGAGTAAGAATCCCCACCGACTATTACAAATTCTTCATCACTCGCAATATATCTATAATGAATATATCCATTTTCACTATCGCCAATATAATAATCTATATCTGGGTCACCATTTTGTGGTAACTCATCATCAATTATATAACTTCCACCAGATTGTGTTTTTGTGTAAGTACCAGTAGTTGTATTGACAGTTTGGATTATATAATTTTTATATTTTCCATTTTCTAATAAACTAATAGACATACCAGCAGTAATATCACCAGCTATAATAGCATCTCTTAATGCAGCTTCTGAAGTAAACGCTGCACCACCACCAAAACTTATCTTTTTCCAAATATAATATGTCCCATTCGTACCAAAACATTCATACAAAGCATCATTTGCTTTAATAATATCGCCAGGATTACCAACAGTTGAAGTTGTAGGAACATTTCCACTGCTAGTTTTGGTATATCTATTATCTGATTCTATCTTTGAGTATGAATTGCCACTAATTATTTCATAATCATTATCAATCCAACGATAATGAATATAATTATTATTTTCTAATTTATAATAATCAGTTTTTTCATCGCCTTCTTGCGGCAAATCATCGTTCTCACCTAAAATCATATATTTTACTTTCGTATTATCATATGTATCTCTTCTTAAAATTTCGGTGTATTTTAATCCACCAGTGGCAGACGCATCTGTTTCTAAAATATAAAGTTTATATTTATTAGTGCTTAAATCAACTAATTTTACTAATTGCCCAGCCTTTGCTAGACCAGATAATCTATATGCGTCTAGTCTTTCTGATGTAGTAAAAATCAAATAATTCTCTGACACTGGTGATGTAATTATCATATCACCCTTTACCATTTTAACACCTCCGTATTAAAATTTATTTAATTATTATTGTATCTTACCTCTGATAATTTTAATACTATATTAATATTATTTATATTTGAAGGGTTAGCGTGTTCATACCCCTTAACATATAAACGAATATCTGTCGGCATATTATTTTCAATATATATTCCCATACAGAATCCCTCTTCTAACTTAGTAATTAATTCAATACTTGGTTCTATATCTATTTTAGTATTCTCTGTTATAGTATATTTATTATCAAAAATACTTGCATTAATAGTATAATAATGTAAATTATTTTGTGAAATATAAGTCCAATTTTGTACTCCAATATTATAATTCATTATAAAATCTTTACCACCACCAATATTACCCTGTTCAGATAATTCTTTAATATAATCATCTACCGCTCCAATAGTTGGAAGCATTTTATTTCTATTGGTATTACTCAAAGTCGTATCGTTAAAAGCTGTGGCAATATTTTTTTGGGATAAGATTTTTGTTAAAGTATAAGTATAAGAACCATTTTCTAACACTCTATTTCTGCAATATATTTCGCCTTTAGTAGAAAATATATACTGAGTTAAATTACTAGTCCCCGCGATATAGCTTGGAATAATTGTATAATCACCAGCTTCAAGCCCGTTTACATTACCACTAATGGTTTCTGTATATCTATATATCGTTCCAGGCTCAACGCAATCATTCAAGATGCTCGTGCTAGTATATTTAATAGCATTAGCTTTATTAATTTTATCATCATCTAATGAATCTAATGCAGTACTTATCTTTTTTAATGCATCCATAATATTAACTGGAATTACATCACCAATTTTAGTTGAATCATCAAAACTATCAGAGCCTACTTTTGTAGATAAACTATTTATATTATTAGTATTATCATTAATACTTGCTTTTAAATTTCTTGCTAATTCTTTAATACGATATAAATTTAAATATTTCTGTTTATTTGCTTCTGATAAGGTGGAAGTTAAAATATCATTAATACTAATATCACTATTATTTTCTTTTCGTTCATATACATCAGTTGCCTCTATAAAATTTTCTAATGTATCAACTAACGTATCTAAACTGCCTAATGCTGCTTGTATATCTCCTAATTGATTTATAGCAGCTATTAAATTTTGCATAGTAATACTTTCACTATCAGTTAAAATAATATTTAAGTCAGAAGTATCCGTTGTAATAGCATCATCAATAACATAATGAAACTCTGTACTTTTTCCAAGAAGAGAATATTTTACCTCATTATTAACGGTTGTTGTCATACCATATGCTACTAAATGAAAAACACCCGAACTGGCGCCACTACCCATAATAGAACTTGGAATATAGTATTCTACAATATTCGTATTAAATCTACTTTTATAGGCAAAATGACTTACAATATTACTAGAACTTTCTCCATCTTTAAGAAAATTAACAACGTATACGCAGTCATTATTTCCTAACTCCGCAGGCATATGGAAGTTCAAGACAGTACTTAAATGCTCACCGGCATAGCCTAAAAATATAGAGCCGCCTTTATCAGCATAAAAGTCTAAATCTATAATCCTCATACGTCACTGTTCACCTCCATAAATTATTAAAGACCACGGTCTTTCTCAAAAGTAAGTAGAAAAAAGAAAAAACAACTCTAATAATCTAATTTATAAATAAAAAAAGAAGAACAGATAAAAATCTGTTCTTCTACATCGCATTTATATTCAATTATTCGAGCACTTTAAGCGGTCCTTTTGCACTATCAACTGCTTCCTGCCAATCTTTTTCTGAACCGCCACCGATAAGAAAAATATCCCTTGCATTTTTAAAACCTTTAAATGTAAAGTAATCAATGACCTGAAAATTTGCATCTAAGCAATCAACAAGAGAATTATACTTTTTTACAAATACACTGTGAAGTAAACGGTAAAATTTATCCTGTAATTTCTTTTTGGCAATTAATTTACCAACCTTTTCATCGTAGACATCTTCTGGTGAACATTTAGCAATACCTCGTGCTTGCCAAGCCTTTCTATCCTCGTCCATAACATTAAGATAAAGAGCCACCTCGTTTTGAGGATAACGTTTATTATCTTTTAATGCAACACAAACTTGAATATAATTCTCCTCTAGCTTACTAAGCCAGTCAATACCCTTTTCTGTGTCTAGTTTTGCAACCACGACGCCCTTATCTTCATTAATATGATAAATAACGGGAATCTTTTTAATACATTTGTTTAACTGTTTTAACGCCTTATCTAATTCCATTTTATTTCCTTTCTTCTAATAAAATTTTTGTTCTTCTATTCAACTCATCTATTAAAGACTGAGCAGATTTATAATTATCAAAATAAGCTACTGGGTATCCATGCCCCTTACCAACAATTTCTGCGCCATACAAATCACGACACATTCTTAAAAAATCAGCATATGATAAGGACATAATTCTTGCCGCAAGAATATTATAACTACCAGTTGTACCTTCAAGCGGCAAAAGCGGAAAATTAGGAGTAATCATATACTTATGAGAAATTGGGCTTTCTGTCATTAAAAAGTAAACCATAATTACTCCTTTCTATATAAGCATCTCGTCCCAAAGAGAAGCAATTTCTTCTCTCTCTTCTTCTGTGAGTGTGCATAAATCTCCCCAATTATAAATACCCTCAAATAAGCTAGAATCTAAGTTAGGAATTTCCTCTTTATGGAAAACCGTTTTCTTTTGATTTTCTCTTGAAACATAATTAGGAATAATATACTTCTTAACAGTACTTGGCGCTGGACGTCCGCCCATTGCTCTGCTTACACCAGCATAAGTACCAATTTGAAGATAAAGTTCATTTATTTCTATAATTTGGTCTTGGGTAATTTGACTAGCCATTTTATAACTCCTTTCCTAACTTTCTATATATATTATAGAATAAAATTGAAAAAGAGTCAAAAATATCCGAAGATTTTACGCCAGAGTAACTGGCGCATATCTTTCAGACATTAACACATCTTCCATAAGTTCGATAGCAGTCTTATCAATAGAATTAATAAGTTGCTTAAAAGTAGAAGTTGCATGACCGCCAACAAGAAGAACATTCTTATCTTTTGTCAAGAAAGTATCATTTCTACTATCAACATTCCAGAAGATTAGCTTAGGCAACTTATAACCCTTACTTTCGTAGAGCTTTTCCATTGCCGCCACAAAATCGGTGCTGCCGCAATTATCAATCTCCATATCAGAAACGACTACAACTGCCTTTGGCATTTCTTCTGTGGATACGCCCTCTTCAATAGCTAAGCCTAAAATCTGTCTAAATACAGATTCTAAGTTAGTATTCATACCCCAATCTGCTCTTGCTACTCCTTGAAGAATAGACAAAAGAGAAGACTCTTCGGGAATTTTATGAAATCTAGGGCTAGAAGAGAAATTCATAAACAAGTTATGATATGCTCCCTTATTTCTTTGTGCAAAATAAACGGCAAGACCAAGAGCACTAGAAATAGGCAATCTATCACAGTCAAACATCGAACCAGAAGTATCCGCAACCACAATGACATTTGATTCTGTGCCATTGAGATAATCAGGGAGCGCCTTCCACTGAGCCTCAATTACATCATCTATCATTGAGTTAATACCATAGCCGCGAATATAAGAACGGACTAAATCATAGGGATAAAGAACATCCGCCTTAATAGTTTGCTCTCCACTCTTAACCTTATTCATAAAGTCGGAAAATGCTTCTGACTTCAACTTAAAAGCATTACGATATTTCTTCATCGCATAACTGGGAACAGACTGGAAATCAATGTCATTCCACTCTCTTGCACTCATCTTCTTCTCGACAATTTTTAAGTGAGCGCGCAACTTAGAGAGAAGTTTACGATATTCTTGTTCAGAAATATCCCAAGCCTTACAAATTTTCTTCGCTAAGGCGCGAGTTGCTTTTGAAGAAGTATTAATAGAAGGAAGCCACTTAGCTAAAAGAGAAATGTGCGCTTTCTCTTTAAGCATACCTAGAATTAAGTTATCAGAAATGATAACTTTTCTAAGATATTCAAGTACCCCATTCTCTAAACTTGTACCAAAAAGTACATAAAGAGAATCCCAGCGGTTATACTCTTCCACAAGGTGGAAATTCTTTCTAACAACTTCAGGATGGTTTTCTGCCAGCCATTTTAAAACCACCTTAAAAGTTCTTCTTTCTCCTAAACCACCTCTGATATCACCGCAATAAAAGGCGCACTTAGTAGCAAGTAATGGATTTTCATTAAAAGCCGCGGCAAACTTTTCAGCAATCTCATGCTCTTGACGTGAGCGTAATGCACCACAAGTTGAGAAAAAATCTAACATAGCGCTATCAGTCGTATTATATGCTAAAGCGCCATTTTCAGTTAAAGTTTCTGTACTCTTTGTTGAAAATGCTTCTGCAAAATTCATATCTATACACCTTTCCTTTTCTTAATTTATTTTCTATAATTATTATAGAAAAATTTTATGCTTTTTTCAATTTTTATCATAAATAAAAAATTCCCCTTTTCATTTATAATATATATTAAATAAGATATTATAACTAGTTCTCACTAAAATACAAATTTTAACTTTCTTTTCTAAAAATTGATATAAAAGAAAAAATAGACTATAATATAATAAAGAATAATAGAGAGGTGTAATTAATTGATGAATCTATCAAATTTAAAAGATAATGAAAAGGTACAATTATATGATAAAATTCTTGCAGCTAATATGTGTAATTTTATGACTTTAAAAAAACGTAATGCTTTTAATGGTTATTGGATAGATGATTTTCAGAATAGTGATGTAGATAAAATTACTTTTGAAATAATTAAATTAATTAGTAATATTGAAGAAGTAGAAGAAATAGTAATACATACTAAAGGTTTTGATAATTTTATCAAATATCTTGAATTTAAATATAATAATAGAAAAGGTAATATAAAATTTAAAAGAAGAAAAAATACTGATGAAATTTATAAACCTTTTTTACAATCATTAAAAGATGTAGCTAATGCTTATAATTTAGATATGAGTGTATATACTGATATATATAATACTTTTTATAATATAGGAGATAATAAATGAAAATAAAAGTTTATACTGACGGAAGTTGTCGTGGAAACGGCGGCATAAATGCACGTGGCGGTTGGGGCTTTGTTATTTTTGACGAAGAAGGTAATTTTCTTAAAGAGGGAAGCGGTGCCAGTTTTAATACAACGAATAATAAAATGGAAATGATTGCTGTAATTGAAGCCATTAATTGGATAGAAGAAAATTTAGAAAAAGATACAAATTTCTATGAGATATATACCGACTCGGCTTACATCCATAATTGTATGACACAAAGATGGTATATAAATTGGAGAAATAATAATTGGAAAAATAGTAAAAAAGAGCCAGTTAAAAATAGAGAGTTATGGGAACAAATTATCCCTTATTTTATAAAAGCTAATTTTACCTTTCGAAAGGTGAAAGGCCATGCTGGTATACCAGAAAATGAATATGTAGATAAATTAGCTACTATTGCGGCAGACAATTTATTAAAGTAAAATAGCGGGGTGAAATTTTGAAAGTATATATAATAAACGGTGTTCCTATGTCTGGGAAAAGTCAGTTTTGTGATTTCTGTATAGAATATTTAAATAAAAGAGGAGCTTATGGTAGCTCTATATCAACTGTAAGTTTAATAAAAGCTATAGCTTCTGCTGTTGGTTGGGATGGGATAAAGAGTCCAGAAGATAGAAAGTTTTTAAGTGATTTAAAAAAACTATTAACTGACTGGAATGACATTCCATATAAAAGTACTGTTGATGCGATAATGCAGGATTATACAAAACTGTGCGGTTTTGGTGTTCCAGAAGATAAGATATTATTTTTTGTCCATTGTAGAGAGCCAGAAGAAATAAAGAAATTTGTTGAGCGACTAGGCGCAAAAACTATTCTTGTACGTAGAGAAGAAATGGAAAAACTACAACAATCAAATGATAGCGATGAAGGCGTTTTTGACTATGAGTATGACTATACAATAGAAAACTCTGGCGATTTAGACGATTTATATAATAAAGCTATGACTTTTGTAGATTCACAACTTATGTATTAAGGAGGATTAAATGGGATTAATTGATAATGTAGATTTTTTTGAGTTAGAAACAGAAAGATATTGGTCTTTTCCAAAATCATACCGCGGCAACCCAAAAACAGAAACAAAAAATATGATTTTTAGTAATGAATATATTGGTTCTCGAAAAATAGATGGGGCATATTATCGTTTTGTTAAAGATATGGATGGTAATATGAGTTTACAAGGACGTAATCGCTCAGTTAAAGGAATTTTTCTTAATAAGATAGGACACGTTCCGCACTTACAGAAATTCTTTAATGAGCTTCCTAATGGTACTTGTCTACTTGGAGAACTATATTTCCCTGGTGATGAAGGCTCACATCGAGTTACTACTATTACTGGCTGCGGAGAGAAAAAAGCCATTGAGCGCCAGAATGCCGGTAAAAAATTAAATTATTATGTCTTTGATGTGTGGGCTTTTAATGGAAAATCTTTATTAGATACTTCCATAGAGCAACGAATTAAATACTTAGAGGAAATACAGCAATACTTATATAATAAAGATGAATATGGTAAAAAAGACAGAACCAATGTTTTTCCTCGTGGAGTAGAAACAGTCGTAAAATTATTGTATCCAGAAGTTAAATATGCTAAATACTACGGAGGCGCCACTTTATGGGAACAGCTACAGACTATTTTAGAGAATAATGGCGAAGGCGTCGTTATAACTAAAAAAAATAGTTGTCCAGAGCCAGGTAAACGTACAGCAAGAAAAACATTAAAAATTAAAAAAGAAATTTCACAAACGATTGATTGTTTCTTTACTGGTCATACAACTCCTCCCACTCGTCTTTACACTGGTAAAGAAATTGAAAAATGGAAATACTGGGAAAATCCTCGTACTCATGAAAAAATATTAGGTGAACACTGGAAAGATTACCACGAAGGTGCGTCGATAGAACCTGTAACTAAACCTTATTTTAATGAGTGGGCAGCTAGTCTAGAAATTGGAGTCTTAAAAGACGGAAAAATCTTCCCGATTGGTTGGTTAAGTGGTCTTGCCGATGAAATTAAAGCTAGTCCAGATAATTATAAATTAAAGCCTATCGAGGTAACTGCTATGGAATTTACACCCGACAATGCTCTCCGCCATGGAAAACTTGTTCAATTTAGAGATGACCTAAAAATAGAAGATTGCACCTATGAAAAAATTTGGGGCGATAGGGTATGAGATTAAGTAAAGGCGCAGAAAAAATAAAGCGACTTATTCAAGAAGAAGGAGTAAATTTTACAACAGAAAAAATAATTCCAGGACTAAAATCAAATAAAGGTAAACCTTATCGTTTTGATTTTGCAATATATAATGATGACTGGAAAAGATTTGTATTAATAGAATATGATGGTGAGGCGCATTTTCAGCGAATAAAGCATTTTCATAAAAACAATACAAAATATAGAAATGCGCTTGGAAGAGATAGAAGAAAAAACGCTTATTGTCTTGCCCATAATATAACATTATATCGTGTTCCTTATTGGGAAATAGATAATATTAATACACTCAAAGATATATTAGATAATGAAAACTTTATAGTAAAAAGCCAATATCATAATGATAGACTAATCCCAAAGTAATAAAGAGTTCCCATCGAAAAATCACTTAATTTTAGTGAGGTGATTCCGATGGGGACTTTTCAATTTATATGTAATTTGATAATTCTGGTTGCTGGTGCGCTAGCGGCGATTACAGGTATATTGAAATTTTTTGGCGTACCTATTAATTTTTTTAGAAATAGACACAAAGAAAATAAAGAACTTCAAAAAACAATTATCACAGTTATTGATAAAAATACTGAAATGATAGAAGAAATTAGAAATATTAACTTGCAACAAAATTCTGACATCGAAAATATAATTGTTGCGGTTAGAGATGCTTTAAGATATAAAATTATGGATATATATGAAACTTACAAGCACACTAAAGAAATTCCAATCTCTGAAAAAGAAAAATTAGATGAAACTATGACAGATTATAAAAAGTTAAATGGAAATAGTTACATAGATAAATATTATTCCAGAATGCTTACCTGGACAGTAGTTCAAGACTATAAGGAAGAAGAAATTTGATTTCTTCTTCTTTTTTTAGTATAATATATTATAGATTAAAATAGAGGTGATATACTATGATGAATTTAGACCCGATAAAATTAACAACTAAAGAACAAGTAGAGTGTTTTTTAAAAGCTATTGAAGAGAGTGAAAAAGTACCAAAAAAGAAGCCAACTGTTAAATATAAAGTATTGCGCGGAGAAGAACTAAAAGAATTTTTTAAGAGGGTAAGATAATGGCTTTAGAATTAGATTCAACCCAATCAGCGGTAGTACATTGCGATTCTGATAAAATATTAGTAGTTGCTGGAAGTGGCTCTGGAAAAACCAGAGTATTGACAGAACGCTTAAAATTACTATTGAAAGACGTGGAAGATAGTAGTAAAATTGTTGCTATAACTTTTACAAATGCCGCTGCGGAAGAAATGAAAGAAAGACTAGGAGATACTAAATCAGCTTTTATTGGTACTATACACTCTTATGCGAATAGAATTTTATTAATGAATGGCTATGATACAAGTCAGTATATTGAAGAGGATAATTTTGACGAGTTTTTTAAAATTATAAAAGAAGAAAAAATCGAACTACCAGAAGTAGAGCATTTATTAGTAGATGAATTTCAAGATATAGATAATGAGCAGTATACTTTTTTCTGCCAGTTAAAACCAAAAAACTTTATGTATGTCGGGGATGACTGGCAAAATATATATAGTTTTCGTGGCAGTAATTGTGAAATTTTTATTGCTTTATCAATGACACCTGGAGTAAGGGTATTCTATATGGGAAATAATTATCGCTCTGGCGCAGAAATTATTGAATTTGCTAATCGCTTTATCTATCCAATAGGCAATAAAATAGATAAAGAAACTAATTGTCTAAATCCTGGCGGCGACGTGGTAAAATATAAGCACTTTGACCCTTTGGTATTAATCTCTTGTATTCAAGAAAAAGGAGATTATAAAGATTGGTTTGTTTTAACTAGAAACAATAGCCAAATTTCTATTATAACAGATATACTTGCAAAAGCAAATATTCCTTGTGATACTTTTAAAAAGAGTGAACTAGATAGTAAAGAATTAAAAAAGAAATTAAAGGAAAATACGGTTAAAGTTCTAACAATCCACTCGGCAAAGGGATTAGAAAATACTAACGTTGCCGTACTTGGTGTTAGACCTTTCTGGGATGAAGAAAGAAGAGTTGCTTATGTGGCGGCGACCAGAGCCAAAGAAACTTTACTTTGGTTTAGTAGTATTAAAAACCTAGAAGATGTACAAAGACCTAAAGTTATAACTTGGTAAAAAAAAGAAAGCAGATAAATTACCTGCTTTCTTTTTTATTTATTATTTAACTAATTTAGCTTCAATTCCGTCTATGACTTTTCCAAAAATACCAGCGTAGCCATCTTGTCCATTCGTTGTTTCAGTATCATACTGCCAATCAAGCCAGCCTCCGTTAAGTAGGTGAACACGGTATGCTATACGATAATAGCCATATTTATTAATTATTTCTTTTGGAGTATAATAATACATTCTAACACCATCAATAGCATTACCTTTCTCTGCTGGATATCCATCACCTGCATATCCATTATCGTAATCTGTCTGGTCCCAGCCTGTTACATCGTCAAGCCATCCTTGACCTTTAACGTGAACGCCGTATTTAATATCTCCTGCGGAAACTTTTGCTCTAAGAGCAACAAGCGCTTTACCAAATATACCAGAATAATCGGCACCATTTTTAATAACACCAAGCCATTTATTATTTACCGCACCCTGTGTAAAAACAACGGGTTCAGCTATATTTGATGACGGTGTTACGTGAGTGTCTTCTTTTGAATTATTATCCGTAGACGATTTAGACCAACCATTATACCCACCGTTCTTAATAATAGCGGGATAGTCTTTGTATGCGATATTCTGGTCGATAGTGCCAACGCCAGAAATAGATGGGCTATCTATATAGTTTGTCTCTCCACCGTATTGCCAAATCCCTAAGCGGTTATACTTATAAGAACTTGGCTTTGTGTACCATTGCGCGAACCAACAGTCATAGTCTTCTCTGATATGGTCATTCATCATAGCTAATTCTTCATAGCCAGTATAAATGATTGGATAGTAACCAAGATTCTTCAATCCGTCTAATACAATAGTTGCAACATTAGTAAGATTAGAAGAAGTCCAGCCACCTTTATTTTTAACTGTATTTGTTGGTTCAATATCAATAGCAATAGGTAATGTAGGTAAATATCCTTTAGCTTTTTGCTCTTTAAGCAATCTATCTATATGTTCTAATTCACTTTTTGCATCCGAGGTAGAGCAAGCATAAGAGAATAGATACACACCCCACGGCATACCTAATTTCTCTGCTTTAGCAACATTAGCAGCGAATTTGCTATCATCATTATCGGTTGAATTATTCCCCCAACCACAACGAATCATAACCCAGTTATATCCAGCCGCCTTGACTTTAGAAAGGTTAATATCGCCATTCCAATATGAAATATCTACACCTTTTGCATTAACTAGACTCATTATTACACCTCTTACATTAAATAATAGTAATTAATATTTTATCTAACGTAGTTCCAAAAGAACCCGCATAACCATCTTGACCTTTATCGGTATCATTATCAATTTGCCAATCGTAATATCCTTGAGAATTAATTGGAGAAACTTTATAGTTAGCACAGAAAATATACCCAGCTTTTCTATCAGCCTCATTAGTTTTATAATATACTACAACAGCATCAATTGGTTTTCCATTACCGGCATAACCATTTTCATCATCGTTAGTATTATAACCAGTGACAGGAGGTAGCCATCCGCCATCTTTCACATGAACCTTATACCAAACAGACCCCTTATTAACTTTAATAGCAATATCTGTAATTGGATGGTTCTCAATGCCAGCATAATCTTTTAAATTTGTAACTTCAGGTAGCCAGCCGTCTTCTTTTGTTCTTACTTTATATGTTACATTAGGTTTAACCATAGTTGTACTTGGTTTTACAGAACTTGAAGAACTAGAGTTTGAAGAACTAGAAGTTCCATATTTAGGACGGCCTGCACAAGAGATTTGAGAATCATAGCGAGTTCTAATAGCACATTCTCCATAAGCTGAGCTTCCTGTATTACCTTCAATAGTAGTATAACTTCCATTACCATTATTAGAAATAATAATTCCAACATGGTCAAGAGTATATACACCGGGGACACTAGAGCTTGAGGCGTTGCTCCAATGGAAGAAAACAACGTCGCCAGCTTTATATCCAGACTTTACTAATTGTCCTTTATCGTAAAAACCTCTTGCTAGAACGCCGCAATTAGCAGATTTTACTGGAATTAAATTGCTTGCCCCAGCTTTATTAAACACATAACATACATAAGCTGCGCACCAAGCTACATCTCCGCCTACATTATATCCATAAAACCAGTTATTTGGAATACAAGAATTATAACTAGCTTTATATTCATTTAATTTTTTTGCTTCATTTATAATATTATTAGCTGTTGCCATAATATCACCCCTTTTATTTTATTAGTTCAAATAAACCTATTGTATTATCTGGTTTCCACTCTGGTTTTGAAGTATGGTTTTTAAATCTTCTATAAAATTAATCTATATTTTCTAATTTTTTATTTATTCAGTCACCTCATCCCAAGTATAAACGCCTGTTGCGCCAGGCTCCCAGATATTGCCGTCGATATTGGAAATCCAGCGCTTTCCGAGGTTGGAACGTTTGGTGCCTTTGGCGTATGAGCCGGGCTCCCACTGAGGATATCCGTCGCCGGATTGAACGATATCAAAGAGCGCGGGCACCTTGTCGGGAGACCAGTCGTTTTGTGACCTGTGCGGCTGTTTTACGCGGTAGAGGCTGTCGCCGTGCTGCAGCAGCATGTCTGTTAAATAGTAAACGCCGTCGCCGTTCCACCACGGAAAGGCGGCTTTGTTGTCGGCAAGCTTTTCGTCGTTCTGCCCGTCTGCAAGCCCGTCAATGCTTGCGCGGATCGCTTTTGCTTCTTCAAGGTATCTATTCATCGATTTCACCTCGCCCTGTTATGTAGTCGAACGCCGCTGCTTTCTGCTCGGTTTCGGTTGTAGCCTCAGCCTCGACGGGTATGTCGGTTTCGTAATAGACACGCTCAAACTCATATTTAGCTTCGTCTACTGCTTCGCTATATAATTCTCCGTCGCGTTCTATCATCATGCCGTTATCAGAATATCGTTTGACCCAGTCTTTGCCGTATTCTGTGTATCGTTCTTTTACGGGTACAATATCACCTTTCATTCACTAATCACCTCGTTTTCAAAGTCGGTAACATCAATACCTATCGAAATCAGATGGTCAAGATAATCAGCCGCCGCAACGATTTTGCCTTGTGCGTAGATTGTTGACCAGTTGGTTTCGGTTTCGAACCAACTGAGATCTGAGCGATGTACATAAAGTTTTTGGGTTGAGGGTGCACCGCCTTGTAAAGAATTATGCTTTTTCCGACCAACCGTAAACGCCGGGCTCCCAGATATTATTATCCACGTCTGAAATCCAGTGCTTACTGTTGCGAGACACCTTCGCGCCCTTCATGTACGCGTCGTGTGCTCCTGTCGGCTGAACCCATTCCGGGTATTCCTCTAAGCTGATCTTGACGAACAACGCCGGAACCTTGTCAGGTGTCCAGTCGTCCTGTGTTGTGTGCGGCTGAATGCACTTGTAAATGTCGTCGCCGTAGCGGTATATCTTATCCTTTTCGGCGTTAATTCCGACACGCCAAAACTCAAACGCCGCCTTATTATCAACTAGCGTTTCATCGGTCTGGTTTTTCGCGAACGTATCAATCGCCTTGCGGTATTCTTTTGCTTCTTCAAGATATTTATTCATCACCACCACTCCTTCCCGTCAGATAGTCAAATGCTTCGGCTTTTTGCTCCGTTTCTGTTTTTCCTTCGCCGCTGTCAATCGGTTCATCGGTTTCAGTGTATTCGCGCGGAATGTCCGCCGGGTCGATGGCTTCGGAATACCTCGCGCCGTCGCGCTCAATATAAAAGCCTTTGTCCGAATACGTTTTCACAAACGCCTTGCCGCCGATTTCAAGGTTTTCTTTTACAATCATTATACCGCCTCCTTGTATTTGTCGACATTAAAGCCGATTGATTCGAGATATTCGATGTAATCTTCAATCACCACGATATGCCCCTGAGTGTAAATAGTCGCCCAGTTGGTTTCGGTTTCAAACCATGAAAGATTTGCACGCGGCACATAAACGCGGTAGATTGACGGTAGACCGTCAAAGGCGTTTGTGTTTGATAATGCTGATTTGGATTCGTTGAGAATGTCGCAGAGTGCTATGCAGCTATAAAACGCGCTGGTGCCAATACTTGTTATACTGTTAGGAATGTTGACTTGTGTCAATGAATAGCAATTATAAAATGCCTGACTTCCAATACTTGTCACGCTATCGGGAATGTTGACTTGTGTCAATGAATAGCAGTTCCTAAATGCTGCTTCTCCAATGTTAGTCACACCACCCGGAATATTAATCTGAGTAAGAGAACAGCAATTATAAAATGC
>Ga0326512_10000092_pt1 | contig 71056 bp, 49 predicted proteins | sample 1_2617_0518_D_FD_203652 | JGI IMG/M metagenome (GOLD analysis project Ga0326512, IMG submission 203652) | Bovine rumen microbial communities from UC Davis, California, United States - 1_2617_0518 | ecosystem: Host-associated > Mammals > Digestive system > Stomach > Rumen | place: USA...
CAGCATTTGCCCGTGCAGCTGCAAAGCTCAACGCAGAAGGTGCTAATGGTTGTAAGACAGCATTCGATATTGCTCCAGCTTACCTCTCACCTTTAAGTGGCGAGGAAATCAGACACCAGTATCTCTAATCCTCAAATAATTTAAATCCATTAACAATAAAAACCATGAGTCTTTTGGGCTCATGGTTTTTTCATATTTGCCCTGCTTAAAAAAATCCCCCTCTCTCTGCGTTTACAGAAAAGAGGAGGATTTTTAAGCCCCAAAGGGCATCAACTGCTTTAATCAAAGCTTATTTAAAACTATTATTATGAGATTATGAGCAGTGCTATAAGCCGAGTTATGTCACTAAAAGTGTGATGATCATCTATCTAGCCCTATCGTCACCGACAGGAATCAAGCGACCTACCTAAGAACACAGCGGGCAACTGTATAGTTCTTTATGCGGTCTTGCTTCAAGTGGGGTTTACATGGCAGGTTTTGTTACCAAAACCTCGGTAGTCTCTTAAGCTACCTTTCCACCCTTACCTTTAAAAAAGGCGGTATATTTCTGTTGCACTAGCCTTGGAGTCGCCTCCACCAGACGTTATCTGGCACCTTGCCCTATGAAGCCCGGACTTTCCTCTCGTATACCCTTTCGTCAGTATACCAGCGATCATCTGCACTACTCAAAATCTTATAAACTATAACACCATTTGTCTAAAAAGGCAAGCTTACTTCTTTGTGTCTGTTATCATCATGGCATCTCCAAAAGAGAAGAAGCGGTACTTGTTCTCGACTGCTATCTTATAGGCATCAAGAACATGCTCTCTGCCCGCAAGAGCTGAGACGAGCATTACCAGTGTTGACTCAGGTAAGTGGAAATTCGTTATAAGGCAATCTACTGTCTTAAACTTGTAACCTGGATATATAAAGATCTGAGTCCAACCTGAACAGGCCTGAATATGGCCATCTTCCTGCGCTATTGACTCCAGAGTTCTTGTGCTTGTTGTTCCGACTGAAACAACCCTGCCACCATTATCAATAGTAGAATTGACAATCTCTGCGGCCTTTTCATCTACCATGTAGAATTCTGAGTGCATGTGATGTTCCAATATGTTTTCTACCTTGACCGGTCTGAAGGTTCCAAGGCCCACATGAAGAGTTACACGGGCTATTTTAATCCCCTTCTCTTCTATTTGTGCCAGAAGCTCCTCAGTAAAGTGAAGACCAGCTGTAGGTGCAGCTGCTGAGCCATTATGGGTAGCATATACAGTGTTGTACATGGTCTTATCTTCAAGTTTATGAGTGATATATGGAGGGAGAGGCATCTGACCCAACTGATCTAAGATTTCCTCAAAAATACCATCATATTCAAACTTAATAATTCTGTTGCCCTCATCTACTATATCGATAATCTCGCCGACAAGCTTACCATCTCCAAAGCTGATTCTAGCACCAACCTTAGCCTTTTTGCCTGGTTTAACCAAAACTTCCCAGGTATCCTTTAGGTCTGGCTTTCTCTTAAGCAGAAGAACCTCAATTGTAGCACCAGTATCAACCTTGCTACCTATAAGTCTTGCAGGTATAACTTTCGTATCGTTAATCACAAGGCAATCGCCTGGATTTAAATAATCAATTACGTCCTTAAAGATCTTATGCGTAACCTGACCTGTCTCTTTATCAAGAATCATAAGTCTTGAACTAGCTCTGTCTGTCAGTGGATCCTGAGCTATCAGCTCCTCTGGCAAGTCATAATAATAATCATGTAAATTTGTTGTTTCCTGCATATCCATGCCCTTCCATAAAACCCATGCATAAGCCCTCTTGCGGATAAAATTCCGAAGAGGGCCATAAATTTAAAAGCAATATTTACTTAAGCAAGTCTTAGGCTCTGAGTTCAATACCCATATCCTTAAGCTGACCTAAAAGTTTGTCCATAATTCCCTTGATGTCGTCATCTACAAGTGTTCTGTCCTTAGCTCTAAATGTAATTGAGTAAGCCATAGACTTGAATCCCTTTTCAATCTGATCACCTTCATAGATATCAAAAAGCTTAAAGTTCTCAAGAAGCTTACCGCCGCAATTCTCAATAACCTTTTCAATATCGCCTGCAAGTACTGTATTTGGCACAACCAAGCTAATATCTCTAGATACAGCAGGGAAATTTGCAATTCCTGTATATTTGATATCGAAGTTAGCTTCTGCCACCAAAGTAGGAATGTCAAGAACTGCAATATATGTCTTCTCTCCCAAGCCATAATTATCAGCTACATCTGGGTGAACCTCACCTAAGTAACCAATCTTCTTGCCATCATAGATAAGATCAGCTCTACGGCCAGGATGAAGGAATTCAACTTCTGACTTTGGATCATACTCAGGTCTGTCACACAAGTTGAGTCTCTCTAAGATTTCCTCAAGAACACCTTTGAGTGTATAGAAATCTCCATCTCCGAAGAAACCGAGTGTAAACTGCTTTCTCTCATCAGGAAGCTTGTCTGCCTCCTGGCTTGGAAGATAAATCTTTGCGATTTCAAAAAGCTTTATATTCTTATTTCTTCTCTTATAGTTAGTTGCAAGAGAAGTAAGTAAACCATTTACAGGTACAGTTCTCATAACTGAGAAATCCTCACCGAGTGGATTGCTGATGCGAACTGTATTTCTGAGTGGTGAATCAGAAGCAATAAGGAGCTTATCAAAAACTTTAGGGCTCTCGAATGAATATGTCATAGCCTCTGAGAAACCACTGTAAAGTGCTATATCAGATGCCTTATCAATTACTCTCTGCTCAAAGCTTACACCACCTGCTGTTGAAGATGAGTGAGGAAGAGTAGTTGGGATATTGTCATATCCGTAAAGTCTTGCAACTTCCTCAGCAATATCACAAGTTCTGTGAAGATCCTGACGGAAACTTGGAATCAAGAGTTCATTGCTAGCCTCATCATAGCCAATCTCAAGTCTCTTGAAGTAATCTAAACAGTCCTCACGACTTATATCAGTGCCAAGCATAGCATTAATCTTGTCATACTCAAATGGAAGTCTCTCCTGCTGCTTAGGTGATGGATATATATCAATTGTGCCGCCGACAACCTGACCAGCGCCAAGCTCCTCTACGAGCTGACAAGCTCTGTTAAGAGCATCAATAGCATTGTTAGGGTCAAGACCCTTCTCAAACTTGCCAGATGCATCAGTTCTAAGACCAATTCTCTTAGATGCCTTTCTGATATTTGTTCCGTCAAATGTAGCTGACTCGAAAAGCATTGTGCTAACCGAATCAGTAATCATAGAGTTTTCGCCACCCATGATACCAGCGAGTCCTATAGCCTTCTTGCTGTCATTGATAAGAAGTACCTCTGAATCAAGATTTCTCTCAATTCCATCAAGAGTAGTGAACTTCTCGCCCTGGCTAGCCTTTCTTACAACAATCTTCTTTCCCTCGATTGTGTCAAGATCATAAGCATGCATAGGCTGACCATACTCTTCCATAACGTAGTTAGTGATATCTACGATATTGTTAATAGGTCTGATACCTGAAGCACGAAGTCTGTCTCTCATCCACTTTGGTGAAGGAGCTAACTTAATATTCTTGACAACCCTAGCTGTATATCTCTTGCAAAGATCTGTAGCCTCAACATCAACGCTGATGTAATCCTCTACCTTTTCATCATTACCTGTAGGCTCAACCTTAGGTGGATTAAACTCCTTGTTAAATGTAGCCGCTGCCTCACGAGCTATACCTATAAGGCTGTAGCAATCTACACGATTGTTAGTAATTTCATACTCAAAACTTGTATCATCTAAACCAAGATAGTGAACTGCATCCTCACCAACTACAGCGTCATCGGCAAGTATATAGATACCGTCTTCTGCTGCATCTGGGAAGAAATCATGTGGCCAACCCAACTCTTCGATAGCACACATCATACCTGCAGATTCTACGCCTCTGAGCTTACCCTTCTTGATCTTAATTCCATTTTCTGGAAGTGGGCTGCCATCATGGCCTCCAGCCACACTACCACCGTCAAGGACAACAGGAACCTTCTGTCCACTAGATCCAACTTCAATGTTTGGAGCACCTGTGACAATCTGTACTGGCTCAGCCTGACCTACATTGACCTGACATACTACAAGCTTGTCAGCATCTGGATGTCTCTCTACTGAAAGGACCTGTCCAACTACAATATTCTTAAGATTCTTATCGTATCTCTCAAATCCCTCAACCTTAGTACCTGAAAGTGTCATAGCATCACGGAATTCCTGATCTGTAACTCCTTCAAGTCCTGGAACCATAGCCTTGATCCAATTGATTGATGTATTCATATTTATTTCCTCTTCTTTCCGAATTTATCAAATTATAATTAATCAATCTAAATACAGCTTAGAACTGCTTTAAGAATCTGTCATCATTCTCGTAGAGAAGTCTCATATCATCAATCTCATACTTTAAAAGAGCTATTCTCTCAAGACCTATACCAAAGGCAAATCCTGTGTACTTCTCTGGATCAATTCCACTCATCTCAAATACATGTGGGTGAACCATACCGCAGCCAAGGATTTCAATCCATCCCTCGCCCTTACACATACGACATCCCTTACCGCCACACTTAAAGCATGATACATCCATCTCAGCGCTAGGCTCAGTGAATGGGAAGTGGTGAGGTCTGAACTTAACCTTTGTCTCTGGTCCAAAGAGCTGCTTAGCAAACTCAGCTAAAGTACCCTTTAAGTCAGAAAATGTAATGTTTTCATCTACAACCATACCTTCAACCTGGTGGAAACATGGTGAGTGAGTTGCATCAACCTCATCAGCTCTGTAAACCCTACCTGGGCTGATCATTCTGATTGGAAGCTTACCTTTCTCCATAACGTGCACCTGCTCACCAGATGTCTGTGTACGCAATACAATCTTGTCATTGATATAGAATGTATCCTGCTCATCCTTAGCTGGATGATTTGCAGGTATATTAAGAGCCTCGAAATTGTAGTAATCATACTCAACTTCAGGTCCTTCAATAACTTCATATCCCATACCGATAAAGATTCTCTTAATCTCATCAAGAGCTCTTGTGTTAGGATGTGGGTGACCATAAACTGCCTTCTTTGCTGGAAGAGTAACATCGATAACTTCAGCCTTCATCTGAATCTCTCTCATTTTTTCTGAGAGATTCTTTTTTGCCTCATCAAGAACATCTTCAATTGCTTTTCTAGTCTCATTAACGAGCTGTCCAACAGCAGGTCTGTCTTTAGGATCAACATTTTTCATACTCTTGAGCACATCTGTAAGTTCACCCTTTTTACCCAAAAAGGCAACTCTGACCTCACTTAACTTCTCAAGCGAATCAGTGTCCTTAATCTGTTCAAGAGCTCTATTCTTGATCTCCTGCAGTTTTTCGTTCATCATATGGTTTACCTCACTATCCTGAGAAAGGTTGGCCTTTCCCTTCATAATTTCTTCCTGTATATATAAGATTTAAGAATCTCATATGCCAACACTAAATATTTATTTTATCACATTGGACAATAATTACAAGGCTGTTTTTTCTTCGTTTCTGCGTTCAAATTCATCCAAAACAGCCATGGTTTCCTCCATGTACTGAGGATATCTTTTTGTAATAACCCTTATATTCATCTTGATGTCATCTATTTTGGATTCACAGTCCTCAATCCTAGTCCTGATTTCCTTTCGTCTCACAACAAGGTCGTGTCTGACATCCATCATATCGTTATTGTTATACAAGGCTTTAATCTTAGAGAGCCAAATGCTAGTGTCTACTATTCCCAAACGGTCAAGTTCATGAAGCAGAGCATTTTCCGCCTTGCTCAAGGAATGAGTCATCCTCATGGCTCTTGCCTGCTCCTCCTTCATCTCCTGATAAAGCCCGTATTTTTTCACAAGCTCATAAGAATTCTTGACCCTGTATTTCTTGTAGACATAATCAAGGTAATTTGCTGTATTTATATACTTAATCCTTGCAGAATTCATCATAACAAGGACCTTATTGAGCTTGGCTTCAGTAATTGCCACATCACGCCTTGTCTTAAGGATAACTGCAATTATTGACACGGCAAATGCTCCGGCAATCAGCGTTATGAAAATGTAAGCATTTACCATTTTGGTATTATTCAGCTGTATGCTTATACCCAGCAAAACTGCATATACAGCGAAAAGTACAACAGCAACAGCTGCGGCCATATTATGCATAAGGACTTGACGCTTCTTAAGTTTTCTGGCATCCATCCTGAGAGACTCCCTCTCTCCCATCATAAGGTGCATGTCATGCTTAATAGCCTCATAATACGATTCCTCTTCTGTCATAAATTTCAAATTATCTGCTATCTCATTCTCATAGGTTTCCATCCTGTGATAAGCACTGTTGGACAACTTCTGAGAAGTTGATTTCAAAATATGACGATCCACAGTAAGAGTATCAATCTGTTCAGCTGACTGTCTAATCTCTTCCCTGACATCAGCTGGCGCTCCCTCGATAAGTTCAATATCATTAAAGTGCAGGGCTATATCATCATAGTCAACTTTGAGGGCATCAATACTGTCACCGAGTTTTTCCATAATCTCGCACTGTTCTCTGACATATCTTCTCATATCATGCTCTTCAAACTGTGCCAGATTAACCCTGGTCTGCTTATGGCCTCTTTCTTCCTCTCCTCTGTTCTCAAGATTCCTTAAGCCTTGATCTCTTTGGCCTTCTTCCTCAGGCTCATTAAAGATTATTTGGTCTTCTTGTCCTTGCCTTAAAACCCTCTTATTGCCTGATGACATCCTTATGGCATCATTTTTATTGCCATGAAAGTTGGGATCATCATAAGAATCCTGTCCATTGCTAGGAGAAAAGTCCTGCAAATCATCGGATGGATCCTCATACAAGTCCAGATACAGATCATTTGGCTGGTAATTATATTTTTTTTTGAAAGTGAATCTAATTCTCTTTCCCATAATAAAAACTCCTAGTCTTGCAGCCTAATCAGCTATTCATTCTAAGATATCTATCTTTGAATTCTATAACCTTTTCATCAAGCTTCTTTCGGTATTCATCTATATTTTCCGACTTATTAGAGATAATCTCATCTAAGTCCTGAAACTCTTGGCTCAGCCTTGCCCTATCCAGACACGCCTCATAATCTCTCTTAACCTTAAGTTCCACTGGGCTGGCATCATCGCGTTCTATGTAGTGATTGCCCTGATAGAGCCTTGCACAGAGTATTGCGCAGTCAAGTGACTCCTTGTGCTGTCCTATCTTGTAGGCCTGCTTATAGTAATCAAGCGCCTTATCATACATCATAAGTCTGGCAAAGCAAGCTGCCGCATTGTGGTATATCTCAGAGTAAAAGATTCCTGTAAGCTTTGGATCCCTTGGTGCGCGTATTATCTTAAGATAATTGTCCACAGCACTCAGATATGACTCATGGTCAAAGCAGGCATCAGCCCTGGTCTTTAATCTCAAAAGTACATTATCATTTTTTAAGGTTGAAAGAGCTCCCTTAATCTTTTCTATCTCATCTATCGTGTAGAAATCAACATAGGTCAAAAGGGCCACAATAAGACTTACAAGGTCAGCTCTCTCCCTTTTCATCTTAGCCAGTTTAGTTGCAAGTTCAGGCTCTCCAACACCATTCTCTATGAAGTCCAAGAGTTCATCGCTAAAGAAGTCCATATTCATGAGATATATGTTGTTGTATATTATGTAGGCAAGTTCCTCAAGCGAATACACCTTAAGGCCTACATCTCTTATCAAAAGAGGTCTTGTCGATGTTTTCGTTCTACAAAGTATCATCTTTCCCATAATTTCACTTCCTATCAGATCTCACAGGAGCCTTTGACTGTGACTCCAGAACTTTTTACGATTTCACCAAAGCCCAAATCCTTAACTTCCATATTTAGCACCTTGTCAGAGCTGCACTCAAAGTTAATCCTTAAGCGAATCCTCTTGCCATCTCTGTATGGAATGTCACTAATATCAAGCTTATACTTAGTCTGTGTGCTTCCATCGCACGGTATAAGAAAGACATCTATACTTCTCAAATCATCAATGATAACATCTATACTTCTTTTTGCCTGGTACCAGTTCTGACATGGGTAAAGAACCCTGAAACGTTTTTTGCTTCCGCGCTCAACTATCTCAACTTCGACACCAGAAGTAATCCTGTGTTTTACAGCAAGCTGCAATCTCTGATTTCCATCCCCTGCAAGTGCCGCATAACAGGCTCCTTTAACATATATATTCTGACCTGCAAAAACTCTTCTGTGATTGGTCAAAACTTTGGTAAAATCCTTAGGAAAGTCCTCTAGGCTGAATCCTGTGCCACTTAAGTAGACTGAAGATACTGTTCTGAGTGAGAAAAGTGGCATTACCTTTTCCAAAATTTTGTCACTCACACTTGAAAGGGCTATTTCCCTCTTTCCAGCTTGAACTATATCCTGATCCTTTGAATCTATCATCTTTTCAAGTATCAGAGTTGTCTTCTCAACCTTTGCCGTACTCATAAGCATGGCATAGAGCCCATCTTCTGACAAATCAAGCATCATAACTCCGCCAGCTGTCAGATTACTCTTTTGTGAATATGCATAATATGTAAATGCTTCATCGTGACTTATACATGTGATTAAGTCCCTCTTAATGCCTGCTGCCATCATCGAAGTAACAACAAGATCAAGTATTTCCTTCTCAAAAAGTGACAGAGTCACGGTAATACGAGCTATACCACTCTCCTGAGCAATAATCTTTATCTTTTTTGCCACATTCTTTATGTGACTCATGACTGAAGCCTTCTTCTCATCCAAGTTCCACATATCGATAGGACATGGATTGTAAAGATTTTCATTCTCAGCCACATTCTTAGGCAAACCTAATTTAGTATCAAAGTATGAGATACTAGTCGTATTTTTTTCTATATCTATACCGAAATATAATCCCTTAACTTCTCTCTCCATAGCTTTACCTATTTCTTCAATCTCTTAAACATGTTTTTCACAACATAATCCTCTACTAGATAAGACTCGATGGCGTGTTCAAGCCCCTTGCTATCGCGCTCAGACTGTTTTTTTATGCAATCATTGATATGCTGGTAACGGTTGTAGCCATTCTCCGGAGTCTTAGTTCTAACTATGTGTTCCATCTCCTTCGATGTGACTAACTTGCCATTGTTCTCATATGTAAAGTAGTATCTAATTCTCTCACCGTCAAAAAGAGTAAAAGACTTGGTAAATATACCGCCCACACAGCGACATACTTCCTCATGCTCCTTTTTCTCGCTTCCAATCCTGTAATGGACGCTAACTCTGATATCCACAGGTGCTATAAATTCCACATAGGTCTTATCAAGCATCTGATATGGCAGACTAATCTGAGACTCAAAATCCTTAAAGATAGACAGGCACTTGCCTTGATCATTAAGTTCGCTGATGATAGCACATATGAGTTCCTTTTCTTCAGGACTTAAGGAAGCTACATCCTGCCTCTTATACTTAAGATAAGCAACAAAGCACACATCAGCCAGTTTTATTCTCTTTGTAATCAAGCCTCTGATAACTTCAAAGACACTATTATCAACTTCTTCTCCCTTTATCAGATAGGCCTGAGCAAGATAAGTGGCAGCGGCCACAGTCAAAATGCCAGTCTTGCTGTAATCAGGTTTTACATGCTTAAAGACATCAGCAACAGTTTGCGAATTCTGACCTACAAAAAGAAGCTGAATCAGCAATCTCTCTGCGAGTTCATCAGAAGGAAGGCCATTCTCATCAAGGCTTGACAAGATTTCGAGCATGTTTTCATTAGGGCCATTATAATACCTGTTGAGGAAGCTAAGTATAGGCTTATCATCCTTTTTCATGGTGTATGCCTTATATTCAAGCCCTATGATAAAGTCATCAAGCTCTCTGGCCAGTTTACTGACATCGCTGATGTCATCGAGATAGAGTTCTGCCATATGCGAACAATAATCTATAAGATGCTGATCCTCTATATAGGTATAACCATACTTTCTCATGCAAGAGGCAGCGTCATCATATCTTCCAGCACTTATGCATATGCCGGCAATCTTCTCATAAACCCTGTGTGATAGCCCGGTGCTAGGCAGGTAAAACATATTTTTAGCTATCTCATTGGCATTGTTTTCCTCTGGATAGTCCATAATCATTGACTCAGCATACTTACGTCTGCAATAGCCAGACAAATCCTTTGTCAGATATAGCTGTCTGGTTAGATGATAGACCTCTTCATCAGCGAGTTTGATTGGTGTTCTTCCCTCCAAAATTGCCGCCTTGACATAGTAAGTGTCAGCCCCATGCATAAAGAGATATTCAAAAAGCTTCTTCTCCTTTGAGACAGGACTTAACTTAGCATGGTCAATGTAGGACATAGTTCCATTTTCTGACATATAAATCAGACATGCATCCTTTGTGTACATAGGAAGATATGCTGTAGAATCTGTGACAAATACAGATAAAACCTGCTTAAACTCCTTATGCTTAATCAAGACATTGCCGCTTTTGTGATCCTTTAGTTCAAGCTTATAAGTGTTGAGAATCTGCATCATAGTATCAGCGCTCAAATCATCAACTAAAGACTCTGACCAAAGGCTCTCATATATAGTTAACAAATTATGGGTTATATTGCCGTGTTTAAGCTGCTTATAGGCATAGGTGCGAATAAGCGATTCATACATATTCCAAACCTTAGTATCTTTCATGTATGCAGTAACTATGCAGGCATAAAGATAAGACTTGAGTTCATCATCAAGGCTTGTATCGTAAGAATAATAAGTTAACAAAGACATAGGCAGCTTGACAAAGCAAGATCTATCCATGCTTCTCAAATAATAGTCGTAGAGTCTAGTTATCTTTAGCTTCATGCCACATGCAGCCTTATAGTACTTAAAGTATTCATGACCATAGACTGAGTTCCTAATCATGTGAGTGATAAGAATCTCAAGTGAATCCTCATCTTCAAAGTAGTCATATATATGGGCCAAAAGCTTAATATCAAACATAGACGCAGACTTCTTTAAAGATATAATCTCAAGAACTCTGCCAGCTAGATTTTTATTAATTACCTTTTCCCTAACAGCAAGACATATAGCCTTGTACTCAAAAAGGTCTATCTTTCTCAAAAGCTGTGGATGAGCATTAAGAGTCAAAGCAGCCTCATAGTAAAGCATAGGACTCTTGCATCCCTTGCTCTCAGTCAGTTTAAGTCTTGTAAGTCTCTCACTAGGATCCTCAGCAAAACTTTTGTCAAGATTGATAAGCATCCACATAAGCCTAAAATCGGTATAACCATAGCTGTACATAAGGCGAATTGAAGCTGCTGCCTTAGTTTTATCTGTAGCGCTCTTACCTGACAGGGCCTGAACATAGAGATAGATGCAGTAATTGATTGAATCGCCCTGAACTACATTAATCCCCTTCATTGCGCGATCAGCCATTGCTGTCTCACCAGCCATATAAAGAAAGGCTGTGTGTATAAGCAAGAGGCGCAGATTGCTGGTTTCAAGATAGCCATTATCCTCTAATTCTCTCAGAGACTTCTCAATCCAAATAGCTGAGTTAATCCTGTTTGAGCGATAATCAAGGTAATATGTGACAAGATTGTATTTAAGTCTTTTTAAGGACCTAGAAGGCTTCTCACTGACATTGTCAATTGCAATCTCAACTCTCTTCTCAAACTCTCTTGTCTTTAAAATTATGGCATCAAAATTCATGCCAGCATGTAAGTCACTGGCATCGATATAAAAAGGCAGACCAAATTCTTGGTTTGTAAAGTTCATGACATTGAGCTTTTTAAGCTCAAAGTTAACCAAACCATCACTTGTAGAGAGTATGATCTCCATAAAGCCATCACTTGAGGCCTTAATTGGCAACTCTCCGTACAATCTGGACCTATTTTCAACCTTTAATCTAATAATTTCAGGCAGACTAAGTCTAATCTTCTCCTTCTTGCCAGCGGCAATCAGAAACTCTTCAATAGCCTCATCAGGCCTCTCATTGAGCTTGAGGAGCTCATAGAAATTACAGAGCTTATTGTCATAGTCAAGGACTATGCGCTCAAAATTCTCATCCATAAAAATCTTTACAGCACTGTCCATATCATATGCTGCAAGATCGGTAAAATCATCGATATTGTATATAGATCTCTGATTTATCTCATAGTGAGAAGCTACAACAATACAGTTGAGTTTTATACTAAACTCACCGCTATCGCTCTCCACCGTAATTTTAGCCTCTATTATTTCCTTGTCACTATAAGCAGTCGCATCAACCTTAAATCTAATAATACAGGTATTACCGGTAAATGTTGACTTTATCAGGCTCACCCTGTCATTATCAGAGTAAACTACTCCCGCAAAATCGTGATCTATCTGAAAAGAGAAACTGTTTGTAGCGACAGTATTCTCCTCCACAGTCATATTAATCTCATTAGATGAAAGGGTTATAGAATCCTCACCATTAGGAAATATACCCTTTGCAAGTACTTTAAGATAATCCTTCACCCTACTTAATCTCCATCCCTATTCACAAGTCTAGTAAGTCTATCCTTGCATATCTTTTCATAGCCAATGTCAGTTGGATCATAAAAAACAGTTCCAAGCAAATCATCAGGCAGATACTGCTGATGCACATAGTGCTCTTCGTAATCATGAGCATACATATAGCCCTGACCATGTCCCAGCTTTCCAGCCCCCTTATAATGTGCATCTTTAAGGTGATTTGGCACACTATATGTTGTCTCGTGGGCAACCAGGTCAAGGGCCTTGTCTATGGCCAAATATGAGGCATTGCTCTTAGGTGCACATGCAACATATGTGGCAGCCTCTGCAAGAATAATCCTTGCCTCAGGCATGCCTATCCTCTCAACCGCAGTCGCTGCGCTTGTTGCTACTACAAGTGCATTTGGATCAGCCATTCCCACATCCTCTGAAGCACATATCATAATCCTTCTAGCTATGAATTTTATGTCCTCCCCTGCATAGAGCATCCTTGCCAGATAATAGATAGCGGCATCAGGATCAGAACCTCTCATACTCTTGATAAAGGCTGAGATTGTATCATAATGATTGTCCCCATCCTTATCGTACTTAAGAACTCTTTTCTGGATACATTCCTGAGCTATCTCCAGGCTTATGTGTATAAGACCATCATTTGAAGGCTCAGTTGTCAATACACCTATCTCAATTGCATTAAGGGCATTTCTGGCATCGCCATTGCACATGTCAGCTAAAAATTCACAGGCATCATCATCGATTGTTGGATTCAGGCTGCCCATTCCCTTTTCCTTATCATAGACAGCTTTTTTAATAATAGTTATTATATCATCCTTGCTGAGAGGTTTTAATTCAAAAATGGTAGACCTTGATATCAAAGCTCCATTTACCTCAAAATAAGGATTTTCCGTGGTTGCTCCGATAAGGATCAGGGTTCCATCCTCCACAAAAGGAAGAAGGTAGTCCTGCTGACTCTTATTGAATCTATGAATCTCATCTACAAAGAGGATAGTGCGTCGATTGTGCATGCCAAGATTATTCTTAGCCTCCTCTACAATCTCCTCCATATCCTTCTTGCCAGCCACAGTTGCATTGAGCTGTTTAAACTCAGCAGATGTCGTATTGGCAATAACCATGGCCAATGTTGTCTTTCCGGTACCCGGTGGTCCATAAAAGATAAGAGAACTCAACTTATCGGCCTTTATAGCCCTGTAGAGCAACTTATCTTTTCCCAATATATGAGACTGCCCCACAACCTCATCCAGAGTTGTCGGTCTTAGTCTGGCGGCTAGCGGCGACTCTTTCTCCTTATTCTGTTGTCTGGCAAAATCAAAAAGATCCATTTTTAAAAACCACCTAATCCATATTTATCGACCTGACCTATAAGTTTTAAGTCAGTTCCAGAACTCTTGCAAGAAGCAAGCTTATTATCACTATTGTAATAGAAAAGCCTATTATAGGCATATATTACATCATAATCTCTTGATGAAGACTCAACATCGCCAATGCAAACGGGAGCTGCTGATCCTTTTCTATAGTATCTCTTGCCGTCAACAATATAGCTAATACCATAATTTTTTTCTCTATCGAGTCCTATAACTCTAGTAAGAGAGTTGTCAACTATCTTTTCATCCAAAGTCTTAATCTTAGTCCTAATGGCCTGTATAAGGCTCTTATCCTTAATCACATAGGCAGCCTTGCCCTCAGGATCAAAGACAAAGTTTACACTATCACTAACTTGGCAAAGTTCACTGTAGTTTTCTTTACTTATGTCATTGCAATAGTATAGCTTTTTTCCATCGTTTTTGTAAACGCTTTTAAGGTCAATAGCGTAGCTAAAATCAAGGCTCTCAGCTTGTCCCAAATTAAGGTTTTGCATATTCTTATTGTAGGTTCTAAAGTAGGCCATACCGTCAACTGTATAGACATATGAATCACCGTCGCTGACCTGATCTGCATCATATCTATATGTCTGACTTTTAGCATCCTTAAGCATTATATAATCGACCTTATCTAAAAGCTTTTCGGGAAGGTCTATGCTCTTCTTTGAGCAGTCCAAACTGTAGAGCTCTGAATTACTGTCTGTATAAAGAAGCACATTGGCCCCTTCTAGGACATAGGTCTCATATGTATCTTCACAGACCTGCTTGGATTCCACTAGCCTTGAACCATCAAGGAGGGCCAAATTTAAGCTAAGTGAGCCATATGTAGCCTGGTCATTGATAACTTGGCTCTTAGTGTAAACGATAAGTCCATTATCCAAGACAGCTACAATCTTCTTTAAATCCCCATCACTTGACAGAGTTACAGACTCATTATCCTTAAAGCTGTAGCCATAAAGGCTATAGACCTCTTTCTTCTCGTCATAGCTTATGACTGCTGCATAAGAGCCTGAGTCAGAAATCAGTCTCTTGGTACTTGAATTACAGATTTCATCGTCTATCTCTTTATATGTACTGTCGTCATGATTGAAGGCTATATTTGATAAGTCTGCAGCCTGACCTGATTCAAGTTTTTTATTGAGCTGATAGAGACTGTCATTTCTGACATAGTACATGTTCTCATTCTCAGCCCTAGACCTTATAAAAATAGTCCCTAAAACTATTACAAGAAGTATCACAAGGGCCTGACATATAAGCAAAATATACTTTTTCTTATTGTCATTAGCAGGCGAAGCCTTTCTTAAGCTAAAATCCTTAAGCATGGACTGGTCCTGACTAGTTTTCCTATTCTGGTCTTTACTATGTTTCCTATTTGGGTCAGTTCTCTGATTCTGCTTATTTTTCCCCTTCTTTGACTTAGCCTTGGCATGATTCTTAGTCTGGCTCTGGCTCTTAGTCTGGCTCTGGCTCTTAGTCTGGCTCTGACTTTTAGCCTGGCTCTGACTTTTAGCCTGGCTCTGATTCTTGTGTCCCTTTGAATCAGGAGACTTTTTGAACTTTTTAAGAGCAGCAGCCACAAAATTCACATAATCCATAGGAGTAAGGTCTGCCATTAAATCATTCTGATCCTTAGCATCATCATCAGTCCCACTTTCGGGCTCATTTTGGCCCATACTAAAAGGAGCAGACCGCTTACCGGCCTGCTCCTCCTCATATGCCTTTCTGCGTTCAAGATATTGTGAATTATTTACAGTTATCTTTGGTCCTTCGCACCAAGGGCAACTTGCCCCCAGATACTCTCTACCACACTTTGGACATATCATATTCTATCAATCCAATTCTGGCACATCGAATGAAAGATCAAACTTTCCTTCAAAGTAAGCCTTCAAATCTTCAATCTTAACTCTCTCCTGCTCCATTGTGTCACGGTCACGTACTGTAACTGCGCCATCTTCCTCAGAATCGAAGTCATAAGTTACGCAATATGGAGTACCGATTTCATCCTGTCTTCTGTATCTCTTACCGATGTTTCCACGGTCATCAAACTCACAGTTGTAAGTCTTGCTGAGCATGGCAAATACTTCGCCAGCCTTATCGTTAAGCTTCTTAGAAAGTGGAAGCACACCAATCTTAACTGGTGCAAGTGCTGGATGGAAGTGAAGAACTGTTCTTACATCACCACCCTCAAGCTCTTCCTCGTCATATGCAGCACATAAGAAGGCTAAAGTTACACGGTCTGCACCAAGTGAAGGCTCGATAACATATGGGATATACTTCTCTTTTGACTCATCATCAAAGTATGACATATCCTCACCTGATGTGTTCTGGTGCTGAGTGAGGTCATAATCTGTACGATCAGCGATACCCCAAAGCTCACCCCAACCAAATGGGAAGAGGAACTCAATATCTGTTGTTCCCTTGCTGTAGAAAACAAGCTCTTCTGGAGAATGGTCTCTAGCTCTCATCTCGTCTGGCTTGATACCAAGACCCTGAAGCCAGTTAATGCAGTACTGCTTCCAGAATTTAAACCATGAAATATCTGTGCCTGGCTTACAGAAGAACTCAAGCTCCATCTGCTCAAACTCTCTAGTACGGAATGTGAAGTTTCCTGGTGTGATCTCATTTCTGAATGACTTACCAATCTGACCTATACCAAAAGGAACCTTCTTTCTTGATGTTCTCTGAACATTCTTGAAGTTAACAAAGATACCCTGAGCTGTCTCAGGTCTCAAATATACAGTGTTCTTAGCATCCTCAGTTACGCCCTGGAATGTCTTAAACATAAGGTTAAACTGTCTGATTTTTGTGAAGTTGTGCTTACCACATGTTGGGCAAGAAATTTCATGCTCGTCAATGAAATTCTCCATCTGCTCATTAGTCCAACCATCAACTGAACCGTCAAGCTCAAAATTATTGTCGCTTGCCCAATCCTCGATGATCTTATCTGCACGGAATCTCTCCTTACACTCCTTACAATCCATAAGAGGATCAGCGAAACCGCCGAGATGTCCAGATGCAACCCATGTCTGTGAATTCATAAGGATAGCACAGTCAACACCAACGTTATATGGACTTTCCTGAACAAATTTCTGCCACCAAGCCTTCTTAACATTGTTCTTTAATTCAACGCCGAGATTACCATAATCCCATGTATTAGCAAGACCACCGTAAATCTCTGAACCTGGATATACAAAGCCTCTGCTCTTAGCTAATGCAACAATTTTATCTAATGTCTTTTCCATATTCATTTCCTCATTATCTATTATTTGTGCTTGTAAAAAACCACACTTTCTTATTGTATCGCAATTAATAAAATTCTACAAGTTTTTTCATAAGAGTTGTGCCGACTTCATTGGCTTATCAATCGCCCTCTGTCTTATGGCTTCAACAATCCTCTCTAATTCCCTAAAGAGCTCTGGCTTTAGATTAAAAGAATAAAGCCTGGTTAGAGGAGCTGTAACGATAAATTGCAGAGTATATAAGGCCTGAGGACTGATTTTTTGCGTATAGTGTCCCTGGGCGTCATTATCGCAGAGAAGCCTCAAATCCTTCTTGTCAAAATTGTCAGCCCCCTCCTTGCCACATATACCACACTTAAAGAAGTCTGTACACTCTCCGTTGATATCTATGACTCTCAACTCATATACCAGTCTGATCAGTTTTTTATCGACCTCTCCTTTTTCAAGAGCCTTATAGGTCACGTAGAGCAAGTTACACATGAGTGAGGCATCCAAGCCCTCTCTTCCGTAATAATCTGCTATCTCCGCAACATAGGCAGCAGTGACCATAGAGTCATAGTCATTGACCAAGCCCTCAAAAAAGTCTGATATATGCGCATTTTGAAGGTTATAAGAGTTTCTTCCCTCAAAGATTTCGAACTCTCCCATAGCATTGGTCCTGCTTGCAGCCATCAAGGGACTGTTGGCCTTTCTGGCTCCTCGGGCAAATGCTGAGATTTTGCCTCTCTCCTTGGTCAGGAGCAGCACCCTTCTGTCATATTCTCCTATTGGCATACTAGAGAGCACTAGGCCCCTGACAAGTAAAAGTCCACTCATTTATTCTCTTTCTTAGGATCATAGCCCAGACTCTTGATGATAGATGGATTATCTCTCCATTCCTTGCGAACCTTAACCCAAAGCTTCAAATTCACCTTGTTTCCAAGCTGATCCTCAATATCTTTTCTAGACTCAGTTCCAATTTTCTTGAGCATCTCGCCGCCCTTGCCTATAACAATACCCTTGTGGGAATTCTTCTCGCATATAATTGTGGCGTCAATATCTGTGATAGTACCGTTTTTAGCCTTTCTGTCCTTAAATGAATCAATCACAACAGCGATTCCGTGTGGGATTTCCTCACTGAGGTTCCTAAGAGCCTTCTCTCTTATAATTTCAGATGCAATCTGTCTCACTGTCTGGTCTGTGACTTGCTCCTCGTCATAGAAGGCAGGTCCATAAGGCAGACAATCGTAAATAGCATCAGTCAGGCTGTCAATGTTGGTATTACACTTGGCTGATACAGCTACTATCTGTTCAAAATGCATGGCCTTTGTGTATACGCTGATGGCGTCAGCCACCTCGGCCTTCTTAATTCTATCTGTCTTGTTGACAGCAAGTATAACTGGACATTTAGCCATCTTAAGACGCTCTATTATCTTTTCCTCAAGTGAGCCGATTGCCTTGGAAGGTTCCACGACAAAGATTACGACATCGACATCTCCTATAGCTGAGATAGCTGTCTCAACCATATATTCGCCGAGCTTATTCTTGGCTTTGTGAATACCCGGAGTGTCTAAGAAAACAATCTGGCCCTTTTCAGACGTATAGATTGTCCTGATTCTGTTTCTTGTAGTCTGTGGCTTACCTGAAGTAATAGCCACTTTCTGGCCTATAAGCTTATTCATAAGGGTTGACTTACCCACATTAGGCCTTCCAATAAATGTAGCAAAGCCAGCTTTTGTCTTTGCTCCGCCACCCTGGCTTATTCCGCTTGCTGCAAGCATTTCATCAAGATCCATATTTCACCTGATACCTGTAAGTCAGATATCACCCTTTCTTCAAAGCTTCGATTGAATCAAACAATTCGCTTTTTTCCTTAATCTTATTCTCTCCACCAACTACAACAATATGATTGGCATTTATTATAGACTCCATATAATCTGCAAGATTTCTGATATCTTCAATCTTACAATCAAGTATCTGAGCCCTGTTTTCAGCTATCTCATCATAGCTTCTGCCCTTCATATATATGTTAAAGGATCTAAGTCCCTTAGACATTGGATTTAGTGGAGTATCTATCTCTCCCATGGTTCCTATAATGAACTTAGCCATATCCCTCTGACTGGCCTCAAAATTTCTCACATAGTCCCCTATTCTCTTATAGGCCTCAATTGTCTCCTCAAGGTTTGGATCTCTGTATGAGACAAAGGTCGAAGGTGTGTCCTTGTATGATGACAGAGAGCACATTCCGCCATAGGCACCGCCCTTGAGTCTAATATTTACCCACAGATACTCATATGAGAGAATTGTGTTGAGAACTCTCACAGCCCCCTTAGAGTAAGGTCCAATCTTTGGTGCATTGCCACAGCAAGCTACGTACTGAACCTGTGAAGGAATGGTGTAAGCCCTTCTTTCTGCCAGCTCATCGATTTTCTTAACTTTCTCCTCAACTTCCCTGTCAGGCAATTTTTCAAAGATAGCTGCAATGGCCTTGCTGGCAATCTCATAGCCCTCATCATCAGCTGTAAGGCTTATTATAAGATTGGACTTCTGACATATCTTGTCCATAATCTTGCCAATTTTATCTATAACCTGGTCAAAATACTGATCAAAGTGGTCATCAAAATCAGCTATAAACTTGTAGTACTCATATCCTGCATAACGGTTCCTAAAATTACTTGCTAAAGAGAACTGCGAATTAGCAATAAGTATTGCTATTCTGTGAGCCGAAGAAGAGAAGTTGTTCTCAAGGCCACTTCTAACCCTCTTAATAATCTCCCTGATTCTCTTCTTATCAGTAAACTTAGTTCTCATCATAAGCTCATACATAAGTTCAAAGGCATCATAGCAAGTATCATACATGCTCTTGAGGCCAAATTCCAGTGAGAGCCTTACCCTATCTGTATTCTCATCATTTGAATAGCAGACAGGACTCACAGATATGCCGCCACTCTTTAAGTCTATCTGATTTGAGAGCTTGCCATAGCTATAATTCTCAGTATCAAGCGATGCCAATAAGTCTGAAAGAAGGCCAAGGTATGGTATTTCTTCCATATCTAGTCCCTTGGCATCATAGGAGAGGCAAGCATATACAATCTTATTGGTAAAGATATTGTGTCTTACTGTCTTCAAATCGCCAATCTTTGTCTCCTGGTTATAGACCTCTGCCGGCTTTCTTTCTATATCGCTCACTTCAAGCAAAGGAATCGAGTTAAGGTCTTCCTGACTTGAATTCTCGCTCTGATAAGCTTTCAAGTCCTTAGTAGCAGCAATTATTGCATCTAAGTCCTGATCTGACATCTTTTCCTTGAGCTTTGCAAGTCTTGCTCTTTCATCCTCCTCAATCTCTTCCTGCATGCCTTTCTTAGGCTTCAAAGAGACAAGGACAGAATATTCATTGTCAAGCAGGTAAGTCTTTATTACCTCCTCAAGATAACCCTTTTTGATTTCTTCCTTTAATTCTTCAAAAATATTGCCTTGGTTTATCAGGTCAAATACACGCGAGTCATCATAGAGCCAGGTTGAGTACATTCCTATTCCATATATAAGTCCCTTAGGGAAACGACCGTAGTCTGCCTCTCTGTACTTAAATTCTATTGAATTAAGTCCTGCAAGTGCCATATCCTGGTCAATACCCTGCTCTACAATCTTTACAAGGCAATCTCTTATTACCTGGTCAAACTTATCCTTGTCGCTGATATCTGCATTGATAGCCTCTATAGTGTACATAGGCTGCATCATATTGGCCTCTAGAGTTGAGTCGACATCATCGCCAATGCCAGCCTCAGTCATGGCCTCCTTGATATAGGCGCCCTGAGCCATTGTAAGGCAATAATCAATAACTGACAGAGCACTGATAAGCTTAACATCTGTTGACTTTGCCACTATCCAGTTCTTAGAAAGATATGTAGCATTGCTCTCTTCCTCATCATCACTGATTGGATAATAGAACTCAAGATCCTTGTCCTCTGGCACTCTTTCTTGTATGTGGAGCTCTGAGTCAAGCTCTACCTCATCCTTGTCATAATGTGAGAGATACTCCTTATCCAGATAGTCAAGTCTCTCCTCTATATCAAAATTGCCATAAAGGTATATATAGCTGTTTTTTGGGTGATAATACTTTTTGTGATAAGCAAGGAAGTCCTCATAAGTTAAGTCAGTTATGTGCTCTGGCTTACCACCTGATTCATTGCTGTATTCAGTGTCAGGAAAAAGAGCCTCTGTAATATGATTAGCAAGAATATCATCAGGAGATGAGTAAACACCCTTCATCTCATTGAAGACTATTCCATTATACTTAAGATCATCCTCCCTGGATTCTAGCTCATAATGCCAGCCCTCTTGTCTGAATATTTTCTCATTCTTGTACATATTAGGATTAAAAACTGCATCCATATATACATCTATAATATTCTTGAAGTCAGTGTCATTACAGCTTGCGACAGGATAGATAGTCTTATCCGGATATGTCATGGCATTCAAAAAAGTGTTCAGCGAGCCCTTAGCTAACTCGACAAATGGATCCTTGACAGGATACTTGCTTGAACCACAGAGGGTCGAATGCTCAATTATATGCTGTGTACCTGTATCATTGAAGGCTGGAGTCCTAAACCCAATGCAAAAAACCTTGTTGTCATCATCATTGACAACTAAGGCAAGTCTAGCTCCACTCTTCTTATGTCTCAAAGCAAGTCCTATTCCATTGATATCATTTAGAACTTCCTTCTTTTCAAGTTGGTATTTATCAAGTTTAAGATTCTCAATCTTTTGCTTCAGCTTTTCAATACTCAATATAGCCCTCTTTCTGGCATTGCCATAAATCTCTTATTTTAAAAGACCGTGCTGCAAGCAACACGGTCCAGCTAGTTTGATTATAAACTTTTTTACTTACCAAAGAAACCCTTTTTCTTAGGTCTTTCTTCTCCTGTCAGAGCCTTCTCAAATTCAAGAAGAGCATCCTTCTGAGCGCCTGTAAGATGTTTTGGTATATCGACAACCAGGGTAATATAGTGATCGCCATGTACTCCCTCATTGTTTACGACAGGCATACCCTTACCGCGGAGTCTAACTCTGGTCTGTGATGGAGTACCTGGCTTTACCTCGTACTCTACTTCACCGTCAACAGTAGGAACTCTTACACTTCCTCCAAATACAGCTGTAGGATAAGAAATCACAACATCAGAGAAGATATTGTAACCATCTCTCTCAAAGCCTGCCTTAGACGAAACCATAACTGTAAGAATAACATCGCCTCTGCTACCGCCATTTTTGCCTGGCTCGCCATAGCCTGGAATACGGATATTCTGGCCATTATCAATACCAGCAGGAATATTTACATCTATTGTCTTCTTTGTTGAAACATATCCTGTTCCATAGCAATCTGGACACTTTTCTTTAATAATCTTTCCACTACCATGACAGTCAGGACATTCAGAAACCTGCTGCATAGTACCTAAAAAGCTCTGTCTTGTGTATACTACCTGGCCCTTACCGCCGCACTTGCTACAAGTTCTTGGTGTAGTTCCAGCCTTAGCGCCACTTCCATTACATGTCTTACACACTTCTTTGAAGTTAACTGTAATCTGCTTTGAAGTTCCCTTTACGGACTCGTCAAATGTAATTCTAACGGAAGCTCTCACGTCAGAACCTCTCTGTGGTCCATTGCTGTTACGTCTTCTGCCGCCACCAAAGAGATCTCCAAAGATATCACCACCACCAAATATGTCGCTAAAGATATCTCCCATATTATTGAAGTCAAAGCCGCCAGCTCCACCGCCGCCGCCATTTTCGAATGCAGCATGTCCAAACTGATCATACTGTTTTCTCTTAGTTTCATCACTAAGTATTGCATAGGCCTCTGAAGCCTCTTTGAACTTAGCTTCAGCTTCCTTATCTCCCGGATTCATATCTGGGTGATATTTTTTTGCAAGGGCACGATAAGCCTTCTTGATTGCAGCCTGATCAGCATTCTTGTCGACACCTAAGACTTCATAATAGTCTCTTTTATCTGCCATAATAAATCCTCTTTCTTAATTAGCAAAATGTGCCTAAAGCAAATCCTATAGTTATGGGACTTACCTTAGGCAATTAAAATCTTAAAATCTAGTCAATTATTGAACTGTCGATTAAACTTCCTTGAAGTCTCCATCAACAACATCATCACCGTAAGGGTTGCCAGAAGGGTTTGCACCTTGACTAGCATCAGGGCCTGGGTTAGGACCTGCAGCACCCTGAGCTGCTGCTCCTGCCTGATATAACTTCTCGAAAAGCTTCTGAGCTGCATCCATGAGCTTCTGCTTTCCAGCCTTTAACTGCTCTGTCTGCTCTTCACTTACATTGTTAACATCAGTCTTATCAACAAGCTCCTTGAGTGAGTTAAGCTCTGTCTCAACTGCTGCCTTATCTGCAGCATCAACCTTGTCTCCTGCCTCATCCATAGCCTTCTGAGTCTGAGTGATAATAGCTTCAGCTTCATTTCTAGCATCAACGCCTTCCTTACGCTTCTTATCCTCTGCCTCAAACTGTGCAGCTTCCTTAACAGCCTTCTCGATATCAGCATCTGACATGTTAGAACCAGAAGTGATTGTGATGTGCTGCTCCTTGCCTGTTCCAAGATCCTTAGCAGAAACATTTACGATACCATTGGCATCGATATCAAATGTAACCTCGATCTGTGGAACACCTCTCTTTGCTGGTGGGATACCATCGAGTCTGAACTGTCCAAGTGACTTATTGTCTCTTGCGAACTCTCTCTCACCCTGTACGATATGGATATCTACTGCAGTCTGGTTATCCTCAGCTGTTGAGAATACCTGACTCTTCTTTGTAGGAATTGTTGTATTACGCTCAATAAGCTTTGTAGCTACGCCACCAAGAGTCTCGATTGAAAGTGAAAGTGGAGTAACATCGAGAAGAAGAATCTCGCCTGCGCCCTCATCACCAGCAAGCTTACCACCCTGGATTGAAGCACCGATAGCTACACACTCATCTGGGTTAAGTGACTTATTTGGCTCGTGACCTGTGAGCTGCTTAACCTTATCCTGTACTGCAGGAATACGTGTAGAACCACCGACAAGAAGAACCTTTGAGAGGTCTGAAGCTGTAAGACCAGCATCTGACAAAGCTCTTGTTACAGGCTCTGCTGTCTTCTCAACAAGATCAGATGTGAGCTCGTTGAACTTTGCTCTTGTGAGTGTCATATCGAAATGCTTAGGACCCTCAGCAGTAGCTGTGATATATGGAAGGTTGATGTTAGTCTGAGTAGCACTTGAAAGCTCCTTCTTAGCCTGCTCTGCAGCAACCTTGATTCTCTGAACAGCCATTGTATCATTTGAAAGGTCTACACCTTCCTGATTCTTAAACTCTGAAATCATGTAATCCATGATCTTCTTATCGAAGTCATCACCACCGAGCTGGTTGTTACCTGCTGTTGCAAGTACTTCGATAACTCCATCACCGATTTCAATGATAGATACATCAAATGTACCACCACCGAGATCATATACCATAATCTTCTGCTCTTTTTCATTGTCAAGACCATAAGCAAGAGCTGCAGCTGTAGGCTCGTTGATAATTCTCTTTACATCAAGACCTGCAATCTTACCAGCATCCTTTGTAGCCTGTCTCTGAGCATCATTAAAGTAAGCAGGAACTGTAATAACAGCCTCTGAAACCTTCTCACCAAGATAGTTCTCAGCATCAGCCTTGAGCTTCTGTAAAATCATAGCTGAGATTTCCTGTGGAGTATACTTCTTGCCTTCGATCTCAACCTTATATTCTGAACCCATGTGTCTCTTGATTGAAGAGATTGTCTTATCAGCATTAGTAACTGCCTGACGCTTTGCAGGATCACCTACAAGTCTCTCTCCATCCTTTGTAAAAGCAACGATAGATGGTGTTGTTCTTACACCCTCTGTGTTAGTGATAACAGCAGGCTTACCACCTTCCATTACTGCTACACATGAATTAGTAGTACCTAAATCAATACCAATAATCTTTCCCATAATAATTCATCCTTTCATTTATGTTAAGAATAATCTTAAACAGCATTTTAATAACAAATATTAATAACAAATATTAATAACAAATATTAATAATAACTTCCATCAACCATATGTTAATGTTTAATCTATATCATGTGACTGGCTCTACAGCCATGATCACTAGTTGGCTACCTTGACCATACTGTAGCGGATAACCTTATCCTTATATGTATAGCCCTTTTCAAATTCTTCGACAACGATGTTCTTGCCTACCGAATCATCATCCACATGCATAACTGCGCTGTGGAAGTCTGCATTGAACTCCTGGCCTACCGCCTCAATTGGCTCAACACCCAAGTCTTCTAACATCTTAAGTGTCTGATTATAGGTCATAAGAATTCCCTTTGCAAATGGCTCTTCCTTCTGATCATCTGAAAGTCCCTTAAGACCTCTCTCGAAGTTATCGATAACAGGCAAGAGTTTCTTTACTGTATCTGAAACTCCCATAGAAAACATCTCAGACTTTTCTTTGTCAGAACGCTTACGGAAGTTGTCAAACTCAGCCATCTGGCGCTTAATACGATCATTCAAATCCTCGATCACAGCGTCTTTTGGATCTTTCTTTTTAGGAGCAGCCTCTTCCGCATCACTTGCGCAAGTCTCGTCATCAGTCTTAACTTCCACATCTGCGTCATCGGCCTGAGCCTGAACTTCTTCTTGGCAAGCATCCTGCTCGCAAGCCTCTTTACTATCTTTGTCTATCTCATTATCAATCTCTGTCTTCGCCTCTTCATTATTAAGGGCTGACTTGATTGCTTCCTGAGCTTCTTTCATTCTTTCCATCTTTTCCTTATCGCTCATTTTCAACTCTCTTCTCTTTTATTTTTCTTGAATTTATTGTCAAGTTGAGACTGAATATCCTTCAATTTCTCAACAACCTTGTCATAGTCCATTCTCTTAGGTCCTATAATACCTATAGTACCTTTCATGCCGTCACTCAACTCATAGGTTGCTGTAACTACGCTACAATCCTTCATGGAGTCAACAGGTGACTCATTGCCTATATAGACCTTAATCTCTCCATCCTGACTATCTGAAGTCTGAGTGGCACTGATAATATCGGTGAGCTCATTCTTTTCTTCAAGGGCATTGATTAACTCAGTGGCCTTACTTGAATCGCTTAATTCTGGATACTTAAAAATATTGGTAGCACCTGATGTGTAAATCTTTAAGTTGTCCTCACCGTTGATTGTCTCAACAATAGCATCAACAACTTCTCTAACTAAAGCAGCATGTGAACCTGCCTGATTCTCCATAGCTGAAATAATCTTCATATTCATCTCTTCAAGGGTAAGACCTGTCAACGTAGAATTAAGAAGAATATTAAGCTTAAGAATCGTCTCCTGATTGATCTCTTCAGTAATTTTTACTACCTTGTTACGGATAAGATTTCCACCCATAACTATTACAACCAGAATATTGTTGTCCTCAAGAGCTGAAAGCTGTACAAACTTTAATTTATTGCCTGTCACCTGAGGAGCACTGATCATGGTAGCATAATTTGTGTCCTTGGCAAGCATCTTGGCAACTCCCTGAAGGAGGGTCTCAACCTTGTCAACTTTCTTGTTAAGTTCATCTTCAAGACTCATGATATCTGATTCTTTTTCCTTTAGCTGAGTCTCCTTGTCCTCAAGGACTCTGGTCTTCTCAGCAAGCATATCATCAACATAGAGACGATAGCCCTTATCAGTAGGAATACGACCAGCAGATGTGTGAGGCTGAACTATATAGCCCATTTCTTCAAGATCTGCCATCTCATTACGAATTGTCGCTGAACTCAGTTTAAGATCGGTATACTTAGATATAGTTCTTGATCCAACTGGCTCGCCTGTCTCAAGATAGTTCTTGATTACAGCTTTGAGTATTTTAATCTTTCTCTCACTTAGTTCCAAGGATACCTCTCCTTCCTCTTGTTAGCACTCAATATAACGGAGTGCTAATATCAACATCATTAATTTAACACCTGACACAGACTATGTCAACACCTAATTTTAAAAAGATGTATTAGTCAAGGCTTCTATTATAGCCTTGTGAACATCTATACTTCTCGCATCATCGCACATAGAAAGCGATTCAGCGCATATATCAGCTCCTATAATCTTATTCTTATCGAGTCCCTTTAATATAGACACTAAATCAGAAAGTTTCATAAGTCCCTGATCCCAATTAGTAGTAATTTCCGAGCCGGCAAGAACATCTCTATCTATAGATAGATAATATTTCGAATCAGCTATGAAGTCCTCAATAAGAGCCTTAAGATCAAGATCAGCAAGCTGGCTGGAACTTATAAAAGTAATCTTTTCAAGCCTTGCCTTCTCATAAGAAATCCTAGCAGCCTCATCTTGATTCTTTAAAGAGTCCAAGCCATCTTTAAAACTCTCCTTAAAGCTTGCATTGAGATCAGCTAGCAAATCCGCTCTAAGGCCCACAAGCAAGACCTGCTCTATATATTGGTCCTTTAAGACCAAGTCCCTAATCCAGCCCCCGCAAGACAGGATATCGCCAAAAGCTGGAGCCTGTGAATCTGGATGATTATCAAAGACTAAGAGCTTATAAGGCTCCCTTATCTTGCTTGTGAACAAACGGCTCAAATAGTGATAATTACCATTGTCCAAAAGATGTATTCCCCATATTTCCTCATCTTTTATGGCCCTACTCATGGTCTCATAAGCCGTTTCATCACAATATGCATCTGTGCCAGAGAGATTTGAAAAATCCCTGACATCCAAGCTTCTCACAAGGCTGTCTTGTATATAATTTTCCTTAAATCTTTTATATATGCCTGTCATGTCCATGGCAATAATTTCTTTTCGCATAATTCTGCATTCCCCTCCCTTATGTAAAGCTATAAGTAAATTGAAATATCTTATGGCAAGCTTAAAAGGACTTATATTAACAAATAAGGTCTATATAAGCGGGATAAAGATAAGAAAAGCGAGTGCTAGGATTTATCCTGACACTCGCCTCTTAAAATCTTTATCTGTATTAGATATTTAAGATATCCTTAACTACTGCTGGCATCTCATTTACTTCACATACTCTGTCGTGAAGTACTGCTGCTGAGCGAATATCTTCAATTGCCTGTGGAACATCAACATTTGCAATCTTTGATAACTCATCAACAAGTTCAAAGTCTGACTTTGAATCATACTTAGGATCAATAGCATTCATAACGCTTCTTGTGAACTTGAATGGGCTTGCTGTTGAAGCAATAACGCTCTTTGTCTTATCGCCTGTCTCTTCAACATACTTGTCATATACCTTAGAAGCTACAGCTGTATGTGTATCAATAACATAGCCTGTATCCTCATAAATCTTTTTGATCTGAGCAGCATCCTCAGCTTCAGTAGCATAATTGCCATAGAAGTCAGCGAGTGCCTCTTTCATCTGAGCTGTAATCTCATACTTGCCATTCTCTCTGAGAGACTGCATGAGTGAAGCATTTGCCGCAGAATCATTTCCAGCTATGCGATAGATAAGTCTCTCAAGATTGCTTGAGATAAGAATATCCATAGATGGAGAACTTGTGAGCATGAAGTCTCTGTTTCTATCATATGTGCCAGTTGTGAAGAAATCAAAGAGAACCTTGTTATCGTTAGAAGCACAGATAAGCTTCTTTACTGGAAGACCCATATTCTTAGCATAGAAAGCAGCAAGGATATTTCCGAAGTTACCTGTAGGAACTACACAGTTAATCTCCTCACCATCACTGATCTCGCCATTTGCAAGGAGTCTTGAATATGCATATACATAGTATACAATCTGAGGAACAAGACGTCCGATATTGATTGAGTTAGCAGAAGAGAACTGGAAGCCCTTAGCATCAAGTTCACTTGCAAGCTCAGCATCGTTGAACATCTTCTTAACGCCAGTCTGAGCGTCATCAAAGTTGCCCTTGATACCTACAACATATGTATTCTTACCCTTCTGAGTAACCATCTGCTTCTCCTGGATTGGGCTTACACCGTGCTTAGGATAGAAGACGATGATTTTTGTTCCCTCAACATCAGCAAAACCTGCGAGTGCAGCCTTACCTGTATCACCAGATGTAGCTGTGAGGATTACAATATCATTCTTTACCTGGTTCTTCTTTGCAGAAGTTGTAAGTAAATGTGGAAGAATTGAGAGAGCCATATCTTTGAAGGCGATTGTAGAGCCATGGAAAAGCTCGAGATAGTATGCACCATCAGCCTTTACAAGTGGTGTGAACTCATCAGTATCAAACTTCTCATCATAAGCACGATTGATACAATTCTTAAGTTCTTCTTCTGTAAAGTCATCAAGTAAAAGCTTCATTACTTCGTATGCAACTTCTCTGTATGACATCTTTGAAAAATCAGCCATTGTCTTATCAAACTTTGGAAGCTTCTCTGGAACAAAAAGTCCGCCGTCAGAAGCTAATCCCTTAAGGATTGCCTGTGAAGCTGTAACCTTAACACTATTATCTCTTGTGCTGTTGTAAAACAAACTCATAAAATTTTCCACCCTTTTTTTGATTAAATTGACTTTATTCAAGTCTATGTTTTGACATTATACAACGAAATAAGACTTCTTAGCAAGTAAGAACTTAAAGGCTCATAATATATTCTATATACCTCTTGGAAATCTTTGTTGTACTCATAAGTGAGGCATACTTGATAGGACTCAGGTCATCTATATAGTTTTTATCAAATTCCTTGCCGGTTTTCTGACTTGCCATATCACATGCCTTATTAAAGGCAATGGCTGCGGCTTCCTGGCTAGTGTAATCCCCAAGTATCCACTCTCCATTGATATGAATCAGAGCCCTGTAATACAGGCGCCCCTCCTTTTCAAATCTTCTAACTCCATTGTAGGGATTGATAATCTCTAGGTTAGAGTACCTAAAGTCCAGATTATCTCCATTGATAAAGCGATAATCCCTGCCCTCAACCGCATGTTTCCTTATTCCTCTTCTAGCTAGTATTCCCCTCTGTGAGCCGTAATCGTTGACAAAGAGGTATCCTCCTCTGGCCATAATCTTGTGATTGGAATAATAAAAGAGGTCATCCTTGTCAAATTTGAGAACACAGTCTTCTTTAAGGAAATAGAGTATATATGCCGAGAGGAGATATATAGGGTTTTTCAAGTAAATTCCGTTATCTCTGAAATTGATAAGGGTGATATACTTGTCAAAATCCAGCTTATTCTTCCCCTTTTTGTAGCTGCTAGTCAGCAATTCCCTGTCAATTCTGTGAGTCTTCTTGCTAAGGACTTGCACTGCCTCCTCATAGGCTGCAGCTGCATCAGCCTCATTGCTGTAGCTTCCGAGACTAATATGTTTAGACCTATAGGTTATAGAAGCTCTGTAATAGACACTTCCGTCCTTTTTGCTAGCCTCAAATACACCCTTCATTGCTAAGTTCCTCTACTCTGTCAAGCACCTTGTCAAATTTTTCAAGTGCCCTTATAACTGTCTTTGAATCCGAAAGATCAAGGCCTGCAATCTTTAATTCATCCAAAGGATCCATACTTCCGCCAGTTGAGAGGAATGAAAGATATGCATCAAGAGCATTATCTTTTTTCTTTAGTATGTTCTCAGAGATTGCAACCGCACTAGAATAGCCTGTTGCATACTTATATACATAAAAAGGTGTATAAAAATGAGGGATTCTAGCCCATTCCAAGTCTACCTCATCGTCGATAATCAATTCCTCTCCAAAATAAAGCTCTATGAGCTCTCTATACAGCTTAGAGAGAGAGGTCGCATTGAGCGCTTGTCCAGACTCAGCCATCTGATGAGCCTTCTGCTCAAACTCAGCAAACATGGCCTGTCTATACACTGTACCCTTAAAGCCCTCAAGATAGTGATTGAGAAGGAATAGCTCCTTCTTCTTATCCTTGCAGTCTGCAAGCAGCTTTTCTATAAGGAGGTTCTCGTTTACAGTAGATGCCACTTCTGCGACAAATATAGTGTACTCTGCATTCTGCGGCTCCTGCTTATGGTTACTGATAAAAGTGTGCATTGAGTGACCAAACTCATGGGCAATTGTTGAAACACTGTCGAGATTACCCACAAAATTAGTCAAAACGTATGGAATTGAGCTGTATGTTCCCTCTGAAAAGGCACCGCTCCTCTTACCCTTGTTAGGATAGACATCCATCCACCTGTTTTCAAAGCCAGTCTTTACCTGCTTGACATAGGATTGGCCGAGGGGCTCAACAGCTGCCAAAACCAACTCCTCAGCCTCCTCAAGACTATATTTGTCCTCATCTCCTAAGACAAGAGGGGCATAGACATCATAATAGTGAAGCTCATCAAGGCCCAAAATCTTCTTTCTCAGTTTTACATATCTGTGCATGTAAGGCATACACTTGTGAACTGCATCAATCAAGCTGTCGTAGACTGTGCTAGGCACATTTTCCAAGCTAGTGTACATATCAAGAGATGACTCGTAGCCCCTAAGTTTTGCCTCAGCTACCGCAGCCTTAACCTTGCCTGCATAAGCTGCGGCAAATGTGTTGATATGGTCCTTATAGGCCTTGTAATAAGCCTTAAAAGAATTCTTTCTGAGTGTGCGGTCCTGAGAGCTCTGAAGCAATATATAATTTGCCCCCGATAAGGCAAGTTCCTCTCCAGCAGAGTTTTTGACATTTTCAAAAGTCATATCAGCATTCATAAGATTGCTAGCGACCTCACTTGGAGCAGCCAGAGCTTCCGCCATCATGGCAAGGACCTTTTCGCCCTCCTCAGTCAAAACATGGGCTTTCTGTCTTACAAGCTTGCTAAACTGATACTTGTAAGGCTCCATCTCAGCTGAATTTAAGATCTGGTCGAGTTTATCCTGCTCTAAAGAAAGAATCTGAGGATCTGCAAAAGACAAAGCTGCTGCAAAGTTGACATAGCTTCCATAGATTCTCTGATACATACTCTGAGCATCTTCTTTTCTGGTATCCTCACTCTTTCTGAGAGATGCATATACATAAAGATTAGACAATTCCTGCTCAAGGCAAGTTGACTCATCATAAAATTCCCTTATAGTCTTTGCATCCACAAGCTTAGAATCAAAGCTAAGGATATGATCTAGTTTTGAATTCATGGCAGCCAAGGCCTCTTCAAAAGCCTCATCTGACTCATATAGCGGCGTCAAATCCCACTTAAAGCTGTCATCAATCTCTTCTCTCTCCTTAATTAGATTATTGTCCATGACTCAATCCCCTTTCTTAGTAATTTCTTGATAATTTCTTGATTAAGCTCTTAAAAAAACAGCTGTACCCCAATCACTTGAAGTACAGCCGACATAATTAGTTATTGCTATTAATGTAATTGACAAGGCCACCTGCATTGATGAGCTTCTGCATAAACTCAGGGAATGCCTGACCTGTATAAGTCTTACCACTTGTCTTATCAGTGATTAAACCAGTATCAAAATTTACCTCAACCTCATCTCCTGCCTGAATCTCTCTAGCAGCTTCAGGGCACTCGATAATTGGAAGTCCTATATTGATAGAATTTCTATAGAAAATTCTTGCAAATGTCTCAGCAATTACACAGCTAACGCCTGCTGCCTTGATAGCTATTGGCGCATGCTCTCTTGAAGAGCCACAGCCAAAGTTCTTATTGGCAACAATGATGTCGCCCTCATTTACATTCTTTACGAAATCCTTATCTATATCTTCCATACAGTGAGTAGCTAATTCCTTAGGATCTGAAGAATTAAGATATCTTGCTGGAATAATTACATCTGTATCTACATTGTCTCCAAACTTAAAAACTCTTCCTTCTGCTTTCATCGCATCCTCCTTAAAATTACAAACCTAAATCTGATGGCTGAGAAATCTTACCTGTTACAGCACTTGCAGCTGCTACTGCTGGACTTGCAAGATAAATTTCAGACTCAACGTGACCCATACGACCTACAAAGTTTCTGTTAGTTGTAGATACGCACTTCTCACCCTGAGCAAGAATTCCCATGTAACCGCCAAGACAAGGGCCACAAGTTGGTGTGCTTACAACTGCACCAGCCTTGATAAAGGTCTGAATAAGTCCTTCCTCAATTGCCTGCATGTAGATGCTCTGTGTAGCTGGAATAATGATAACTCTAATTCCCTTTGCAACATGTCTTCCCTCAAGAATCTTTGCTGCGCAGCGTAAATCATCAATTCTACCATTAGTACATGAGCCGATTACAACCTGATCAATTGCTATATCGTCAAATGTGCCGACAACATGTGTATTTTCTGGAAGATGAGGGAATGCAACTGTAGACTTAATCTGGCTCAAGTCGATATCATATACCTCGTCGTACTCAGCATCAGGATCTGCCACATACTCTTTTGGAAGCTTTGTAGAATGCTCCTTCATATACTCTCTTGTGAGGTCATCTACTGGGAAGATACCATTCTTTCCACCAGCCTCGATAGCCATATTAGCAATTGTAAATCTGTCATCCATAGTGAGTGAGCTAAGTCCCTCACCTGTAAACTCCATAGACTTGTAAAGAGCGCCATCTACACCAATCATACCGATGATGTGAAGGATTAAGTCCTTGCCGCTTACCCATGGGGAGAGCTTGCCTGTGAGGTTAAACTTGATTGCAGATGGAACCTTAAACCAAGCCTTACCTGTAATCATACCGGCAGCCATATCTGTAGAACCTACGCCTGTTGAGAATGCACCGAGTGCACCGTATGTACATGTATGTGAATCAGCACCAATGATAACATCGCCTGCAACTGTGAGTCCTTTTTCTGGAAGAAGTGCATGCTCGATACCCATCTCACCAACTTCGAAGTAGTTAGTAATGTCATTCTTCTTAGCAAACTTTCTAACACAAGCACAGTGTTCAGCTGACTTGATATCCTTGTTTGGTACAAAATGATCTGGAACAAGAGCAATCTTATCCTTGTCAAATACAGTCTGCTTTGTCATCTTCTCCACTTCATGGATAGCAACTGGGCTTGTGATATCATTTCCAAGTACAAGATCAAGATCTGCCTCAATAAGCTGACCTGCCTTAACCTCATCAAGACCCGCATGAGCTGCAAGAATCTTTTGTGTCATTGTCATTCCCATAGCGCAATAATTTCCTTTCAAAAACAAGTATTAAACATTTTTATACTAACGATTTCCCCATTAAAAAGCATATCATTATTATAAGCAATGATTTCTATATTTTATTATAATAATACGTATAAATCAAGCTACTTATCTATTTTAGGCTCATTTCAATCTGGTAGGAATCTTCTTTAAGCTTAACCTGAGCCATACTTCCAAGAACTAGCGGCATTTGAGGTGAAATATGTCCCACATCAGCATCCATAAGGACTGGTACTTCAAGCTCCCTTAGCTGGGACATTACAGCCTCATATCTATCAAGCCCCATAATTGGTTCATCAAAGTGATAAGGTCTTCCAATCACAAAACCCTTAGCCCCTTCAAACCAGCCAGCCTCTTTCATATGCCAAAGAGTTCTTCTTATATCAAGCACGCTCAAATCACATGCCTCAAGAAGCCATATTATGCCATCTTCCTTATATTTCTCATTAAAGGCCTTAATGTGGTCATATTTGGTACCGACTAAATTATTGAGGCAGTCCATACATCCGCCAATCAGTCTGCCCGAGAAGGTATATTCCTCATTCCCCTGCTTGTCCTTAGCAGCCTGCTTGTCCTCAGCAGTTTGCTTATCCTCAGCTTCCTGCTTTGCAAATGTCGCGCTCGAGTCCTTTGACATGGACTCTGGTATTTCATACTTAATCTTAGACTCTTGAGTCAGATTAAGGCCAGCATAAGGATTTTCAGGGCTCTTTAAGGACTCCTTCTCCCACTTGTCAAAGCCATCAAAAACAGCCTTCCCAGTCTTCTCATCAAAGGCATTTCCATCTAAAAGTCCCAGGGCATAGTCCAGCGATTTATGCCAAGGTCTCATGGCAAATGCTCCGGCATTGGGTCCATATATTGATGCAATGTCACACATACTAGTCAGGAGGAAAGAAAAGTTGGTATTGTCAGAGTAACCCATAAACCACTTGGGCTCAGCCTGACTGATTGCCTTAAAATCCACATAATCAAGGATCTCACACATCAGCTCTCCGCCGCCCACTGATATAAGGGCTTGGCTTTGGCCGAGGGCCATACTTGTCAACTCACTTCCACACTTCTTTGGGCTTGAACTGATTCCGACTCCGTCATCAAGGAAACAACATTGGCCGCACTCAGTCTTATAGCCCATAGCTTCGAACTTTCTAAGACTCTCCTCAAGGCAGGACTTATATGGTTCAAAGGTACATCCAAAGGAAGGGGCCACAAAAGCTACTTTCTGTCCCTTCTTTATAAATTTAGGAAACTGCATTTCACATTCCTTTCCTATCTGCTTTTTTCAGCCAAGTTTTTTAGCCTTTAGGCTAGCTTTCATAATTAGCTTATGCGATTAAAGTCCATATTTTGTCCTTAATCGACCACCTTACAAGCCACAGTATTTTCTAACTTTATTGATAGCGCCGTCGCCCATAACCTCATGGCCGTGTTCTCTGATTGAATAGAGAAGATGCTTACTTGACAGCTCAACATCGCCATATTCCAAAGCAGTATTTGTTATAGCCAGCATCTTGGCCAGCTTTGCTCTGCCCCTGGTCATAAGAAGGTAGTAGCCATCAACATTGTCCATCTTAAAAAGGACATTTAATATTCCGTAGGTTTTGCCGCATGCGCAGGCAAAGTCCTCAAAATCCTGATAAGTCTTAAATGTGCATATTACAGAATATGGGCCATTTTTCTCTACATTTCTCATGTAAGACTCAATATTCTTCATAATTCTGTCAGGGTCTAAAGCCTTCTTTGAGCCAGCTTTTGAAGAAAATGCCTTATCAGAATCAGGCTTATTTAGACCAGCTCTTTGATTTCCAGCTTGATCTCTTGCTTGATTTCTAGCTCTTTCTCTCTCCTGGTCAGCCTTCATAGTATTTTCCATGACACCGCCATTATAGCCAAAGAGTCCAGGTCCCAATTTTTCAAGTGGCAAATCCCCATTTCCAAGAGCATTGAAGAATTCCTGGCCTACCTTTTTGGCCTCATCAGGGCTTAAGAAACCAGACTTGGCAAACTGTCCAAGTATCCTCTTTAACTGATTCTTGGCATCACCTGATGTGATATATAAAACCAGTTCTCCGTCCTGAGCTCCCACAATCTGAACAGCAATTTCAGGACTTGTCTCAAAACCGCACTCAGTCTCAGCTCTATCAATTATCTCATGTATAAGTTCTGAAGTCTTTTGGGGATCTTTCTGAATAAAGTCCTCAATGCCTATCTTGTAGTATTCCAAATCTTCTCTAGTCAGAACACACTTAACTTCTTTGCTCGATACTTTTATTAATTTCATAAAAAACTCTCTCTAAATCTAACTTCATAAATAACCAGGCTTTGTATAGATCTCCTTGCAAATTTTAAGCTATTAAGTACAGCTAAAATTCATAAGCAAATAAATTTTAAGTAAATATTTGCAGGCAAAATGTTTGCAAAGACTATACGAATTGATTATAATTTGTATTCAGGTGTCTGTCAAATACACCTAGATTGGAGAAAATATGTGTTTAATTAAATATTGGAAGCCTCTTTTTGCTTCCCTTTCACTCTCTCTTGCACTGACAGCAGGCATGATTGCCCCATGCACCATCCTTGCTGATCAGACAAGTGCAGCAACTGATACTAAGCAGACAGCATCTTCATCCTCTAATTTGGATAAAGATGCCGAAAGCCTTAAATTTACTGCCAAGACCCCTGGTGGAGATATTACTTCCACCCTCACAGATGATTCGACCTCAACAGGATATACCCTGAATTCATCCACCGCTCTCACAGTAAATGCTGAAGGCAATGTTGACGGTATTTATATCAAATGGGGTGGAAATCCAGAACCATGGGTCCTGACAATGGCCGATGGAAGTCAGATCACATGTGGCCAAAACGGCTTTTTACATGAGTATGTAAAGCTCCCTAGCCAGGCTACTTCATTTACAATATCTGTAAATGAAAAAATCACAATTGATGAGCTTATCCTCTACTCTGAAGGTAAGCTTCCAAGTTCAGTTCAGGTCTGGGAAAAGCCTAATGATGAGGCTGATATCCTTGTATTTTCAACTCACGCCGATGATGAGATTCTCTTCTTAGGTGGAGTTCTCGCCACATATGCAGGCAGAGATAATCTCAAGGTTCAGCTTGTATATATGACCAACTACTGGAACGGGCTCACCGTCAGAGAGCACGAGAAGCTAGACGGAATATGGGAATGCGGAGTCAAACAATACCCGGTAAATGCTCCATTTGACGATATATATGCTACAGACCTCGAGGGTGCCAAGAAAGTTTACTCTTATGACCAGGTTGCAGCCTGGGCTTGCGAGCAAGTTAGACGTTTTAAACCATTAGTCGTTGTAACTCAGGATCAGAACGGTGAGTATGGTCATGGCGGCCACATGCTTTTAGCAGATACTGTAAAAAAAGCCGTTGATCACTCAGCTGAGGCAGACTACTGCCCAGAATCAGTTTCAAGCTACGGCACATACGATGTTCCAAAGACTTACCTTCACCTCTACCCTGAAAACACAATAAGCATGGACTTAAGGCAGCCTATCAGCAATCTAAATAACAGAACTGCGCTTGAGACCGCCAAAGACGCTTACAAACTCCATGTATCACAGCAGTGGTGTTGGTTCTACGTATCAGATGAATATGAGTATTCATGTGCCAATTTCGGTCTCTACAGAAGCCTAGTTGGCCAGGACACTGGCAATGACATGTTAGAGCACCTGACTAGCTACGAAGAGCAGGCAAAAATTGCCGCCCAGAAAGAAGAAGAATCAAAGGCTATAGCCTCGTCCCAAGCTCAAGCCGAGCAGAAAAAGCTCGAATCATCCGCAGCTTCTCCTGAGTCAGATAAAAAAGGCTCAAAGGCCGTATTAATCATAGCAATAATAGCTATCTTGATCATTCTTGTCCTTTCACTTCTCATATATAAGGCAAGACTTGAAAAGGAGCGTCGTCGCAGACAGCGCACCAAGCTTAAGAGAAAGAAAAGACAGTAAGCGGCAGTAAGTGGCAGAAATAAGTACATTAAGTTACAGATATTAGTACAGTAAGTAAAAGAAATACAAGACATTAAAAAAAAGCAGTTTAGGATTTGTAAGTTAATTTTAAACCAACTTATAATCCCAAACTGCTTTTTTATTACAAGGATTAGATTCCAAGAACCATCTTCTGAATTCCCTGCATATCCTTTACATTGATTACAGAATCTCTATTGACATCAGCCACCTTGACAAGGTCATCGCTCAAAGAAGAAATACCTAAAATATGCGACTGAATAGCTGAGATATCTTTTACATTTATCTTTTGATCATTGTTAACATCGCCTGCAATGACCACATTGATTGAAATAATATCTCCAACCTTGTGATTGCCTTGAGTTGCAACCTTATACTTAACATTAAGAATGTCACCAGTCATTAATACTGAATCAGCATCCTTATCGAGAACAGAAATTTCCACAATATTATCAGTGTCAATTTTCTTTATAAGCTGGCTTAAATTTGTGCCTATATCTATTCCGTATCCATAAATAGTACCATCTTCATCTTCAAGTAAGATTAAGTTCTTATCTATAGGATCTTCCGCTAAAGTGGCATCGCTTGTACTAATCTTAGCAGTCATATTATCAAGATCTGCACTATTCTCAAATAAGGCTGTAAGCTCGCTGCTAGTTCCATTATATATTACTTCATTGAGTGCCGAACAAGAATCAAAAGCTCCACTTCCAATCTTTGTCACGCTGTTTGGAATCTCAATGCTTGTAATAGCACTACATCCAGAAAAAGCCGATGCTCCGATTGTCTTCAAGCCATCAGGCAAGCTAACTTCTGTCAAAGAAGTGCATGCGGCAAATGCTGAATCTCCAATTTCCTCTGCTGACTCTGACATCGTCAATTTTTCAATTGAACTACATCCCGAAAATGCATCTTTCTCAATAGTCTTTATGCTGTCAGGTAAGTTGACATACTTAATCTGGGTCTTGTCCTTAAAAGCACCTTCCTTTATTCCAACAACATACTTAGAATCAATTGTTTCTGGAATATTCAAGAAGTTTGTTTCATTATTGTAAGATACAATATATACTTCCCCATCGATAAGCTGGTAATTAAATCCATCCTGACTAGTCAAGATCTCCGGAGAATCAGCAGCATAAGCTTCCATCAAGAAAGCTGAACCTGCCCCATAATTAATTCCAGTGATTGGTAAAGCATAGATTGCTCCCAACTGCAATGTTACAGCCAACCCCACAGCTGCACATTTTTTTAAATTAGTAACCAATTTAAACCCGCCTTTCCTAATATAATTGCCATATAATTATATCATTTTTTTATTATTTAACAAGAAAAACCTTATTATTTCTCGAGTTTTTTTTAATATACTCAAGAAAATAATAAGGTTTTTAGCTTTTCTTATTTAATTATAATTAGATAAAAGGATTTATCAGTTCTAATCGCTTAAGTCGTAATTAATATCACATAAGTCTTTACTGTGTAATTGTCTTGATACCAAGTATGTGCTTCTGAATCTCCTGAATATCAGATACATTAACACGGCTATCTGAGTTAACATCAGCTGCCAAAGTCTGATTAGTATCTAAAGTAGAAGCGCCAAGAATCTTCTTCTGAATAGTATTGATATCGAGCAAGGAAATCATGCCATCAGCATTGATATCGCCCTTGAGGATTACTGTGTAAACAGCATTATCATAAGTGGTATTTATCTTAAAACCTGTAGCAACCTTTGTTGTGCTCGAAGATATATCACTTCCGCTAGCATTCAAAACCTTTGCCTGAGAAGAAAGCTTGCTAACCAAAGAGCTTGCTGTAGTAGTAGGGCTGATACCTAATATATATTTAACTCCATCACTTGTCTGAGTCCTTAGGCCTGCCTCCTTAATGTAATCCACTGCTGACACTGTAAATGTAAGTGTCGATGACACACCTGATGAGCTTGTCGCAAGAACACTGTATGTACCAGGCTCAGTAAATGTTCCTGATCCAGTCGATGAAATATTAGTCACTACGCCATTTGGCTTTGTAACAGTTACACTTGCAAAATCTCCGCTTATAACTACTGACGCAGATCCTGCAACCGTCTGATTTGCACTCATAGAGCCATTAACACTTATCTTAGGAGCTGAAGAGCTAACCTTGATACTGATTGGCTCACAATATACATAATAGTCAGCATAAGTAGCTTCGCTGTTTGCAAGTCCAGCACCAGCAAATTTTGTATAATTTGTGTCAGGCTTGATTGTATATGTACCATCTGCAAGATTTGAGTCTAATACAGCAGTAAATTCCAAGAGCTTGAGATTTGAAACTGTATAATCAAAAAGACCATGAGCAACATTTTCATTGACACATTTCAACTCATTTGACTTGTAATTCACATTATTTTCGCCAGATAAAATACCATCTGTTACAGTTGGTTCTGATTTAAATGCAGTAGAGTCAAGTATAATTCCAAGCTGACAGCCAAGTATTGACGATCTAAGGCTTTGTATATAACTAGTACTAACAGTACTACCGATACCATTCTTAGCTGCGTCAAATGAATCAACCACAACAGTCACCTTAACAGTATCCCCCGGCTTATAAGATGTCTTATCTGTCTTTATAGAATATACTACATTAGCTTCGCTTGCACTCTGTGCCACAGCTGCTGATGTAACATAATAATTGTTAAGACCCACAAAGCCTGAAAGAAGAGTGGCTGAAAGTCCTAATGCAACTAACTGCTTTCTCATAATTTTAATCCTCCGAAATTCAAATAATTCAAATCATCTTCTTAGATAATTTGAACATAGACATTTATTCATTCTTTGAATATTTTAGCAGTTTTCCTATATATTTGCAATAAAAAAATCCCTTGTTTCAATAAGAAACAAGGGATTAAAAAGCATATTTAAATAATTATTTACTAATTATCTATTAATTATCTATTGCTCTTTCTTTTCTTGCTGAAAAATGCAACACAGCCAGCAAAGAGAGCAGCTACCATAAGAACGATAAGAAGAGCGATTGGTGTTGTATCACCTGTTGCAATCTTTGCTGCAGCCTTAACTACGCTGTTAGAATCAGAATCTGCATTCTTCTCCTCCTCAATTGCAGCCTTCTCCTCTTCTGTAAGTTCTACAGATACAAGAGTATAGACACCAGCCTTATCAGCTACAAATGAGATCTTACCATCAGCGATTTCTGATGCAATTTCATTGCCTTCAGAATCTACAACGATGAGCTTAAGTCCTTCATTGTTAGAAGCAGCAAGAAGAGCTGTTCCATGATCCTTGTCATATGAAGCTAGATCAATGCTTACCTTTGCATTCATATTACTGTTAGCCTTAGCAACCTCTTCAGGACTTGCTGAACCACTTGTTGCATTTGCTGGAAGAGTATCTGTGAACTCTACAGCCTCAAGTTTTCCATTTCCATCGCTAATAAATGCCAATCCAAGATATTCAACCTTAACAGCAGCAAGTGAATTTGCACCTTCTGAAGTAATCTTTGTAAGATCCTTAGAATCACTTATCTTAAGTCTTAAGTTATACTTAGATGTTGTTTCTGCCTTAAAATCATTGTCAGCATCTACTGCTACCTGAGCATTGAGCAAGTATACCTGAGCAAATTCATCAAAGCTTGCAGCTACATTTGGATCACTTGTCTTCTCAGCCAAGTATGTCTTTAAATCATCAGACAAAGAGTCATAATGATTCTGTACAGACGAATCAATCATATCAAGTGCAGCTAAATGTTCCATGCTAGTTCTATCGAATGGAGATGGACCTGATGGATTTTGAACAGCATCTTTAACCTGATTAATTACTAGTGCAAGTGAATCAGCCTCACTTGTGTCAACAACCTCAACATTGAATGACGCTTCACTAGCATTAACTTCACTGCCATCGAAGTTCTTATATGACTTATTAATCTTTACATTAGTAGTACCTGCGCTAGCAAGGTTAGGAATTTCACTCAAATCAGATGTCTGAATTGCAGCCTCTGTTGTTGAGCCATCCTCATGTGTGTAGACAATCTTGCCTGAAGAAAGATCAAGAGCATTAGTGTCTGCATTGCCACTGTAGAACTTCTGATCTGCAGGAGCTGTAATAGTAATGCTTGTTACCTTACCAGCTCTTGCTGTTGCAAGTGCATCTTTAACTGCCTGATGATCATCCTTAGCCTGACTAGAAACTTCAGCCTTATCATCTGCAGAAAGTGCATTATACTGATTATCAAGAGCCTTGTCTGCAGCGTCAAGAGCAGCTATATCGCCAGCTGAAATTGAATCTTTTGCACTTGCTGCAGCCTGCTCGTATGCATCAACTGCACTTCTATCCTTTACAGTAACCTTAAATGTCTTAGGTTCTGCACTTACCTCTGTACCATCATAGTTTGTAACAGACTTGTTAACTGTGAGTGTGTATGTACCAGCGCTTGCAAGATCATACTGACCACTTACATCATTATCTGTTACTGCTGTAGAGCTTGTTGTGCCACCAACAGTTGTTGTCTTAATGCTACCATCTGAAACATCAAGTGTGTTTGTAGACTTAGCATACATTGTCTTGTCAGCTGGAGCTGTAATTTCAATGCTTGCTACCTTATTCTTGTCATTGCTTTCTACAGCGCTCTTGACTGCAGCATAATCAGAATTACCCTGAGCTGAAACCTCAGCCTTGTCATCTGCTGAAAGAGCTTCATACTCATAATCAAGTCTTGCCAAAGCTTCCTTAAGAGCAGCTGGATCTGTAAGAGCCTTTGCGCTTGCTGCATCAGACTCAAATTTATTAATATTCTCTCTTGACTTAACAGTTACCTTAAATGTCTTAGGATCAGCTGATACTGTAGATCCATCAAGCTTTGTTCCTGTTGCAGAAACTGTAAGAGTAGTCTCACCAGGCTGTGTAAGATCTGGCATTGTTGGGAAAATGTTAGCGCTTGTAATAGCCTCAGCATCACCATTTGTCTGGTCAGAGAATACCTTTGTTACTGTACCGCCATCAAGGCTTAATGTGTTGCCTTCCTTAGCATAGAATGTCTGGTCAGCAGGAGCTGTTACTTCAATCGAAGCTAAATCAACAATTGTGAATGTAGCTGTTGACTCACCAGCCCTGTTAGTAGCCTTTACTGTGTATGTACCAGCTGTGTTAAATGTAACACCACTAGTTGCAGCTTTGTCATTAACTGTAAGCGTATCAACATTTTCAGCTGTAACCTTTACAGCATCAGATGACTTAGCGCCAGAAGCAAGATTGCCATCATTAAGCTTTATTACTGGCTTCTCAGCATTGATTGTAAACTTTGAATTATCAGTATATCTGCTCTCAAAATTTATATCAGTTGCATCTGGTCCCATACCTGATAAGAACATTCCTTCTTCAGGATTTCCTAATGAAACCTCCTGGTTAGTAGTAATTGACTCGTTAATCTTTGCCTCAACTGTAATAATAGTTACATTTGTAGCTCCGTTAGGAATTTCAACACCAGTTTGTACAAAACCTACAACTTCATCTTTCTTAGAATAAGATGCACCTGTAGCGGTAATTCCAGCAAGAACTCTTGTTACCTTAACACTAGACTTATCGAAAATTGAGCTTGGCATCTTAAAGCCGCTTCCCTGGATATCTGTCAACTCATCCTTAGCCGCAAAACCGTAAGTTTCAAAAAGTTCATCACTACAGAACTCTGTTGCTGTGTTAACAAACTCATCAATAATTATTGAGAATTTAACAGTGTCGCCCGGTGCAACACTTGTCTTGTCAACCTCTGTATGCCACTTAACATAACCTTGATAGTTAGTTTCATTAGCACCCTTAGTTAACAAGGAGCCTGCCCATCCCGAGGTCAGCACTAAAACGACTGCCATCAGAACGGCAAATATTCTTTTTTTCATTCTTTTGTACCCTCCTTATTTGAGTAATCAGTTTTGGGTAAATTATATCACATATATTTACCTATATACAAGAAAAATAAACTTTTAATGAGTATTTATTTGGGATTTTTTTCATTATTTTCACTATTCTTTTTCTCATCATTGTCAAGCTTCTTTTCCTCTTCTTTTAGTTTTGCATTAGCAAAAGCACAAAGCAGAATCACGAAAAATGCTGCAATAAGAACAAGTACTACAAGGGTTGAATGATTACTTATATTCTCCTTAAGCTTATTGACAGTGTTAGCTGGCTTGCCATTAGCCAAGGTGTTTAAGACCTTGCCTTCCTTATCAGTCAAGGGCTGATCACTGCTTGTTTGATTCTCACTCTGGGCATTTTCCCTGTTTATTGCCTGTCCATCTGAATTTGTCTGCCTTTGATTGCTTGAGCTAGTCTGGGATGTCTGATTTGTTGAAGCATTTGCCGAATTATTAGCAAGGACTTCAACTTCCTTCTTCTCATCTACCTGAATAGCCTCATTGTCAATACCACTTGGCTCAAGAGAACCTCCATTCCACTTTAGGTCAGGGTTTACATTGCCATTTTTGTCATACATAAACACTCCGCCTAAAATCTTGCCAATATCAAAATTGCCAGTGCCGTCAGATACTATATTAGCGCCACCTTTTATATCAATATTGTCAGCCTGTCTTCCATCCATAAGCTCAAGATCTGACAGATAAAAGGCTTTTGTAGCATCAAGGATTGGCTTTTTTGCAGTGAAGGAAGCTGTATATATTACATTAGTAGATCTGACAAGTGGATCTGAAAGATTAAGATATTGATAATCAAGTACGTTGCCATCCACTTTCAAAACCGAAAAGCCCATACCGCCATTAGTCGAAGCAACCATCTGAAATGATGACTTATCAGCCTCAAGACTGCTTGTATCAAAGCCAAAGTCAATTATCATAGTTGTTATGTCATTGTAGAAATTTTCATTATAGTTGTTAAAAACTAAAGCGACATCTACCTTATCGCCTGCGGCAAAATTACCGCCAGACACCCTAAGTTCAGCTGACAGGACATCATTGCTTGCATAAGCCTTTCTAACATGCAGTGGATTACATATAAAAACTAAGCACAGAACAAAGAAACAAATCGCCTTTGCAAGCAAGTGCACATAGCCACTTTTTTTAATCATAATCTTTCTCCAAACTAGTATTAATCGAATCTTTAGCAAAAAGCTAAGACAGAAGTAAAAAAGGGTGAATGACAGCAAGCAAAAGCCACTGCCAATCACCCTAAAGAATTTAATTATAGATAGCAATCAAATTAGTTGTTGATAAGCATCTCATTCTCGTTATTCCAGCTGTAAAGCTTTCTGATTTCAGCACCAACTTCCTCAGATGGGTGAGCTGCTGCCTTCTTCTTCATAGCCTGGAAGTGGATCTTACCATTCTTCATATCCTGAACGAAGTCAGAAGCGAATGTACCATCCTGGATATCAGAAAGAACCTTCTTCATAGCCTTCTTTGTTTCCTCTGTAACGATCTTAGGACCTGTTACATAGTCACCGTACTCAGCTGTGTTAGAGATAGAGTATCTCATGCCTGCGAAACCTGACTGATAGATAAGGTCAACGATAAGCTTCATCTCGTGTATACACTCGAAGTAAGCGTTACGTGGATCATAACCAGCCTCGCAAAGAGTCTCGAAACCACACTGCATAAGTGCACAAACACCACCACAAAGAACAGCCTGCTCACCGAAGAGGTCAGTCTCTGTCTCTGTCTTGAATGTTGTCTCAAGAACACCAGCTCTAGCTCCGCCGATACCAGCACCATATGCAAGTGCAAGATCAAGAGCCTTACCTGTAGCATCCTGCTCAATAGCAACAAGACAAGGTGTACCCTTACCTGCTTCATACTCAGATCTTACTGTGTGACCTGGAGCCTTAGGAGCGATCATTGCTACATCTACATCCTTAGGTGGAACAATGAGCTTATAGTTAATGTTGAAGCCGTGAGCGAACATAAGCATGTTACCAGCCTCAAGGTTTGGCTCAACATCCTTATAATACATATCTGCCTGTAACTCATCTGGAATAAGAATCATGATGATATCTGCAAGCTTAGCAGCCTCTGCTACTGAATAAACTTTAAGTCCCTGAGATTCAGCCTTTGCCTTTGACTTAGAGCCCTCGTGAAGACCTACGAAAACATCACATCCTGAATCCTTAAGATTGAGTGCGTGTGCATGTCCCTGGCTACCATAACCAATAATGGCAATTTTCTTACCCTCGAGTAATGATAAATTACAATCCTGCTGATAGAAAATTCTAGCTTCTGCCATTCTAATTGTACCTCCAATTAATTAATAAAAATTTATTTTAAACTTGCAGTTCCTCTTGCAAGGCCAGTAATACCAGTTCTTGCGAGTTCTGTAATTTTAAAATCAGATAAAAGTTCGATAAAAGCATTGAGTTTGCTCTGTGAACCTGTAAGCTCAACAATTACCGAATCAGTTGATACATCTACAATATTAGCTCTAAAAATATCGCTTATAGATGCAATCTCAGATCTTCTTGTCGAATCACACAAAACCTTGACTAAGATAAGTTCTCTGCAGACTGAAGAATCAGCTGGAAGCTCAACTATCTCCTTAACATCGATAATTTTACGCATCTGCTTCTCGATCTGTTCAAGAACATCCTCCTCACCAGTAACAGTGATTGTCATTCTTGAAAGAGAAGGATCTGTTGTCTCACCTACTGTAAGACTGTCAATATTATAGCCTCTTCTACTAAAAAGTCCGGCTACTCGGCTCAAAACGCCTGATGAATTCTCAACTAAAATTGAAAATACTGCATGTCTCATAATAAAGCCTCCAAAAAATCCTAACGTTGATAAGTATATCAGCTTAAATTTATTAAGTCAAATCAAATGTCGTCTAAATTAAACATAAAATGAATAATATTCATAAATGTGTATATACAAATCTCATCTGATTTATTCCATTTTCTTTTATACTCGCCAAATATGTCAAAGCAACTGAGGTATCTTCTCCCTTTCTCGCCCATCAAAATTTGATAGCTAGAGCAGATATTCATGTCCTTCATAGTCTTGTAAACAGTTGGATAATCGAGAGCCAAAGAATTTATGTTGTTGATTGAATTACAGCCATATTCGTCAAATATTTTGAGGTAATCTTCATCAAATAAGGTCTCAAGTTTAAAATCATCTTTTGGATAGTGTCCAAAAGCCCTTATATTTTTCTTATTCCTCTCATTGCAAATAAGCATACCATGTATATTCATGCGGTCCAAAAACTCTTCAATCACAAGTCTTAAGTCATCAAGGCCAGAATTATCCAGTTTTTTCAACATGTCGACCATCATAGCTGCCTTATCAAAAGACTTCATAAAATCTCCAGTGAGATAAGTCTTGCTATTTTTTGTATTATCATCGATAAGATCGCCATGGATTTCCTTTACATAGATAATATATCTATCCTTTCCCTTCTCCTTTGCAATATAGAGGCATGAGTCTGCTATCTTAAAAAGAGAATCATAAGAGTTTGCATCCTTAGGAAATTCTGAAACACCTATGCTGACCGAAAATTCATAGTTTGGTTTTTCCTTTGCAAAGGCACTTTTCAGTTTCTTTCTAAATGTTTTTAAAAAGTTCCTAACTTCCTCAATAGACTCATAATCGTTGAGCAGGCATATAAACTCATCTCCGCCAATTCTACCTGTAATACCCTTATTTCCTATACTTCTTTTTAGCTCTGTGGCAAGTGCCAGAATTACTTCATCACCAAAATGGTGGCCATATGAATCATTGACCGACTTGAAATTATCTATATCAATAATCATCAAGTATTTTGGCTTCATGTTGCCTTCCTGCTTGGCCTTAAAGATTTCTGCCTTGATATCTTCGGTTACAGCCTTTTTATTTAGAATTCCTGTAAAGGCATCCATATCAACTTCTTCATTGAAGAGTAATTTTTCATTTTTCTGAACTGAATTTCTGCTTATAATTGTGCCTATAACAAGCTTTTTCTCGCCAGCCTCATACATGGTCCTTCCTCTGAAAACCTGAGTTTCACACCATTCACCCTTACTCAAAATACTGTTTGTTATCGTCGATGAAAAAGAGTCCAGTCCTGACCTTATATCAGAGATTAATTTGTGAAAGTTCTCCTCCTCATCAGGGGCAAGATAGGCATTGCTTATAACATTATTCTCAAAAATTTCCAGTTTGCTTTTTTCAAGGACCTCAACTCTGCCATAGGCATAATAATAGATTGTAAATATATGGCTTTCAAAATCATACTTAAAAAGCTTCTCATCACTGAGATCCATATAGAGCTTATACTTTCTGATTTCAAAATCCTGATCCAGATACTTTTCATTCTCATCTATGATGTCTGAAATCATCAGCTTATATGTGGTGTGTTCAAAGCCGGCATTAGCTGCAACCAGGCGCATCACAACCCATCTGTACTTGTTGTTTCTGACAAGAAGTCTTACAACTATTTTATTTCCAATCTGAGCCTCTTTTACAAGACTTTCAAATTTACTTCTATCATCTTCATAGATTAGTTTATTCAAGCCATAAAGAGTATTATCCCCCATCAACTTATAAAAAGACTCTGAACCCATACTAATCTTATAGTTTTCATAAATCTCACAAGCTACATTTACTTCACACGATTCGTCAACTCTTAAATCTATCTCATCCATAGAAGTCCTCCATGCAAATCCTTAAGCCAAATACTGAAGCCTTATCTTTTTGATCATCCTGTTTTTTACTTCTAACACCTTAAATTTCAAGTTCTTGTATGTGCATTCAAAATCGTCTGTATCCTGAGGTATTCTTCCCATCCTGTATAGGATATAGCCATTAATTGTATCGATGTCGTTGACATTGAATTCTATATTAAAGAGCTCCTCAATCTCGCTCAACTCAGTCATTCCATCAACTATATATGAGCCATTGCTCTCCTTGACTATAAGACACTCATCTTCATCGTATTCATCAAAGATATTTCCGACTATCTCTTCTAAGATATCTTCCATAGTGATAATTCCTGAAGTCTGGCCGTATTCATCTACAACTATGGCCATATGTTGCTTTTCTGACTGCATCTCTCTGAAGAGCTGACTGACATTTCTTGTCTCTGGCACGAATACAGCCTGAAACATGACCTTGTCTGTCAGATTCTTCAACTTTTCATTTCTAAGTCCCTGATCTGCATATATCTTTATCAAGTCTCTGATATGCAAAATTCCGACAACATTGTTCAAATCCCCTGAATATATAGGATATCTTGAAAAGTTTTCATTGATTATAATCTGAAAGGTCTCTTCAACCGTCTTCTCATCGTCAATGGCAACTATATTGTTTCTATGAGTCATAACATCATGAGCCTGCTTATCGCCGAACTCTATGATATTGCTAATCATCTCAGCTTCATTCTCTTTGAGCACACCATTCTCATGGCCTTCATTGACAAGATCTATCAATTCCTCTTCAGAAAATTCCTCTTTTTCCTTCCCCTTAATCTTATCAATAAAATCAACTAAAAAATTCTTCTTATCATCACTGGGGTGACCGTCTAGCATAATAATCCTCTCTTAAAAAATCTTAAATTTATAATTACATAACATGATACATTAATACTACATTACACTTGAGTATCTTCAAGTGTCAATGAATGAATATTTAACATTTTGTAAATATTGCTATTAAATATTAAGCTTCCAATTTTCATGGAAATAATCGTGGCTGCCAACATATTTGCCGTTTGCATAATAATTCCTTGGTATACGCTTATTGAGATCGCAAACGAACTCGTAGTTAAAGGTTGAAGCAAGCTGAGCTATCTCCTCAACGCTTATAGACTCGTTTCCGTCAAGTCCAATCAAGGTGACAGAGTCATTTCTTTGAATTCCAACAATATCAGTAACATCAACCATCATCTGGTCCATGCAGACTCTGCCCACAATTGGAGCCTTTTGGCCTCTAATTAAGACATAGCCCTTAGATGAGAGAGCCCTTGGATATCCATCACCATATCCAACTGAGATTGTAGCAAGCTTAGTCTCTCTCTCTGTGACAAATGTTCTGCCATAGCTCACGCCCTCGCCCGCAGGGACAGTCTTTACCATAGTGACATGGCTCTTGAGTTCAAGAGCCGACTTGAGCTCAACCCTTGACTTGTCGACCTCATCAGATGGATACATGCCATACATAGCAATTCCCAGTCTTACAAGATCCATGCCAATCATACTCTCTGGCATATCGATAATAGCTGCAGAGTTTGAACAATGCTTGTATTCAAAATCAATCCCTTGCTCGTGGAGCTTTTCTATAATCATATTAAAGCGCTGCAACTGAAGTTTTGCCTGAGTCTTGTCTGTCTCATCTGAAGTTGCAAAGTGAGTAAAGATTCCCCTAGAGTCGAGATGTTTTAAGGTTCTAATCCTCTTAATTATCTCTATACTTGTATCATTTGGTTCCAGGCCTATACGGCGCATACCAGTATCAATCTTAATATGGCAAAGAGCTGTCTTTCCAATTATCTTTGCCTGTTCATCCAACATTTTTGCTGTCTCATAATCAAAGACAGTTGCAGCGATTGAGTTTTCTACCAGGGTTGCGTACTCCTCAGGATCCACATAGCCAAGAATTATAATAGGCTTATCTATGCCATTTTCCCTGAGATTGACAGCCTCATCAAGAGTAGCAACCGCATATCCCATAACCTGGTTATAGACTGCCTTAGCAATTGCCACGTCTCCATGGCCATAGCCATCAGCTTTAACAACAGCTATTGCTGAAACTCCCTCCGGTGCGAGTGCCATCAGTGCATCGACATTGCTCCTGACCTGATCTAAATCTATATCTGAATATACTCTGTAATACTTATTCATCTTACTCTCTCCCTTTCCTTAGGCAGTTATAAAGCCAAACTCCGGCCTCTTGTGCCATATCTGATGCCTTGAGGGCATAAACTCCGCTTTTTTGCGCTAAATCATCAGCACATCTTGAATGAATATAGCACCCTAAAGCTGTGCATTCAAGTAGATTTTTATCCATCAGATTAAATGTGGCAGCCAAAACCCCTGTCAGCACGTCTCCACAGCCAGCAGTTGCCATGCCTGGATTTCCAGCCTCATTCACAAAAACTCTGTCCCCGTCACTGATAAGCTCTCGACTCCCCTTAAGGACCACAATCGCTTTATATGCCTTGGCTAGCAAAAGACAAGTGTCTAGTTCATGAGCCTTTATATCTTCAATTGAAATTTCATCTAAATCCTTATCAAATGTGCTTTTTAAGTCATCACTTGGATTTTTTATGGCTTGTATCAGTCTTTTTGCCTCTCCTATATGAGGAGTAAGAACTGCCTGCATGCCAGAATCGATTGCCCTAAAATAAGCCTTATTCAGGTCCATATTAGCGGCTATTAGATTAAGGCAATCCGCATCTATGATAAATCTTTTAGATCTTTTTTTACCCTTGCCTTTATCATCAAGCTCTTGTCCTTGTAAAGTCTCATTTGAGGCCAAGGCAAAAAGCTTTTCAGATACTTCAAGTGCAGTCTCATCCTGAGAAAGTCCAGGGCCTATGACAATATTATCTGCAAAGGAATATGCTCCATCAAGCCCATCCTCATAGCTGTCAAATAGGAGTTCTGGAAGCTGACTTAAAAGAATGGCTCTGTTATCCTTATGGCTGTAGACTTTAACAAGGCCACTCCCCATAGAGAGGGCCGCCTTTGCAGATAAGGCTGCTGCTCCGCAATATACCTTGGAACCCGCTATAATCAGGATCTTTCCAGCGCTTCCTTTATTCTCGTCCGCCTTGCGCTCTTTTATGTAAGATGGCAAATCACTGTCCTCAAAGCCATAAGCAAGAGGTTTTATATTATCATTCAGACAAAATCCAATGCCGGCTCTGATCACCTGACCAGCATAGAGCCTGCCAGGATTTATAAAAAGACCTGCCTTGTAGACGCCAAGACTTATTGTATAGTCACAGGCAAGTGCTCTGCCATACACCTCACCCTTGCTCGCGTCCAGACCTGACGGAAGATCCAGAGCCAGCTTGATTGCCTTGCTTTTTTCCACCTGGTCAAAAAGGTCATAATATGACCCATCAATCGGCCTTGACAAACCAACTCCAAAAAGGGCATCGATTATTATGTCATATGAAGTAAGCTCATTTAAGTCAAAATCCTGAGCCCTAAATATCTCAACTTGGCTTTTTTCTGCAATTTCTAACTGAGTCTGATTTTCAGGGCTTCTTCTGTGTCCCTTGCTGTAGTCAAGCACTGCTGCCTCAAGGCTCAGCTTGCTCTCCTCTTCTAAGAAAGAGAGTCCTGCCCTCATAAGATTATCATTCATAATAATTCTAGCAGTCGCTATACCGTCTGCGCCGTTATTACCTGAGCCACACAGAGCAAGAATTCTAACCTTTTCCTTTGAAGAAAATTCTTTTACGGCAATTTTTTTTACAAGCTTAGCAGTCGCAAAAGCAGCCCTCTCCATTAAAACTAAGGAGGAGAGGCCTACATCTTCAATTGTATACTGATCTATCATCTTGCTTTCTTCAGAACCATAAAATACCTTCATAAATCATCCTCACGCATCTCAATACGAAAATAACCCCCGCTACTATGAGCGGGGGCAAAAACCAACACATCAGCAGCTATTTTGCATCATTGATTGCATCTAGCTGACTCATTACCTCCGGGCCAAATATGTTATGCATTCCGCTATACAAAGCCTCGTTAGTATTTTCTTTATCCTGTTTTATCAAAAGATTCCTCTTAAGCTTAATCCTTGCAGCCTTAATCCACTTATCAAGAACGTCCAAATCCTCTCTGTTGGCATTAATTTTAGCAAAGCAAACCTTAGCAGTCTCTATCATCAAATGCTCATTGGCATCTGCTATCTGGCGTGGAAGTTCTAACTCCTCATCCTCGAGATTTGCAATCTTCTCCTTAGCCTCAACTATAAGCTTTTGAGACTGATCCATCATCTTTTTATGTTTCTTATCGTTATTGTCATCCTCCATGTTTTCAACTACATCCTGGATGAGCTGGCTTTTAATCTTCTTGACATCTCTTATATCATTTGTGATTTGACCCTGTCTTTTAAGGAGCTCATTGAGTCTGCCTTCCCAAAACTTGATCTCATCAGTCTTATATTCATCAGTGATCAGCTGATACCATCTCTTATCAAGAGTCAATGCAGCCACTGAGCGAAAAGCACTTTTATCTTTAATTGAATCTACTGAAATTTCAGCCATGTTGACATCCCTTTCATTTCTTGTGCAGCATTCTTATCATTTCTTCTCTTTGAGCTTATAAGACAATCTCATAATACTTTCAGAGAGGTGAACATTTTCAACAACCACGTCTTCAGGGACTGATATATCCGTATGAGCAAAATTCCAGATACCTCTGGCTCCTGCATCAATTGCAATTTTGGCAACCTCATTGGCCGCCTGTCTTGGCACAGTGATGGCAACTATATCAACATTATTCTTTTTGATAAAATCAGCCATCTGACTGATCATACTGATCTTAATGTTTCCAATCTTCTTGCCTGCAAGCTCTGCATTGTTATCAAAGATAGCGATAATATTAAAGCCTCTCTTAGCAAAGTCTCCAGAATTTACCAGGGCCTGACCTAAATTGCCGGCTCCAATGATAATAACATTGTGCTCATGATCTATGCCTAGAATTGCGGCTATCTCGTGAAAGAGAGTGTCTACATTATATCCGTAACCCTGCTGGCCGAATCCTCCAAAATTATTTAAATCCTGTCTAATTTGGGAAGCCGTAACCTTCATTCTCTCGCTAAGTTCTCTAGAAGAAATCCTTTTAACTCCGCTCTCACGAAGTTCTCCCAGATACCTATAATATCGAGGAAGTCTACGAATTACTGCCGATGAAATTGTCCTATGTTCCATGATTGTGGCCTCCAAAGAAAAACCTATAATAGTTAATTATACGATTTATAAAAGTTTTTGTCAAAATTTTAACTTACAATAAGTATTCATAAATTTTTAGAAGATTTCCTCTTATTTGCCCCAAAGAGCTTTCATGCTAGGCTTTTTCTTCTTATCTTTTTGGTCTTTCTTAAAATCAAAGGATTTATCCTTCTTGAAAGCTGATGACTTGTCTTTTGACTTACCACTTCTTCTTGAGAATGACTTCTTATCAAAATCCTTGCTGTCAGAGCCCTTTCTAAAGCCATCTTTTTTGTCTGTGAAAGATCTGAATCCCTGAGAATCTCCGCCCTTGCTTCTATGTCTCTTCTTGCCTCTGCCGCTGGCCTTCTCCATAACGATTGAACGGCCCTTAATTGTGACATCTTCCATAGCCTTTAAGACATCGTCCGCGATAGCCTCCGGCACTTCGACAAATGTGTAGTTGTCCAACATGTCGATGGCTCCAACATATTTGCCTGGAATTCCAGATTCTCCTGCGATAGCGCCAAGTATATTGGCTGGAGTAACCTTGTCCTTCTTACCTATATTTATAAAGAGTCTAACCATGCCCTCGCGCTTCTGGCTAGCATCGTAATGAACAACTTCAAGCTCATCATGCTCTGTGTTTATATCACCGATAGTCATCTTTATAAGAGCAGCAACAGCATCGATTGATGTGTAATCCTCAAGCTCTATTCTCTCCTCTACAAGCTCTCTGATTTCTGAAAGTCCACCCTCTTCAATTGTATCCTTAATCTTAGCAAAAAGATTATCGATTTTTGTATTCTTAACATCGTCCATTGAAGGCAAAGGACGGTTCTTAATCTTAGTCTTGCAGTATCTTTCTATGTCTTTGAGCTTATAAGCCTCCTTACCCGATACGAATGAGAGAGCCAGACCCGACTTACCAGCTCTGCCTGTACGTCCAATTCTGTGTACATAGTACTCATCATCCTGAGGAAGGTCATAGTTAAATACCATATCTACATTGCTTACATCTATACCTCTAGCGGCAACATCAGTAGCTATAAGGATTTCGCATCTGCCATTTCTGAAATCGTCCATAACACGGTCTCTCTGAGCCTGCTTCATGTCGCCATGAATTCCATCAGCAAAGTATCCTCTGCCCTTGAGCTCAGATATAAGCTCATCTACCGCTCTCTTTGTGTTACAGAAAACAACAGCAAGCTTAGGATTGTATATATCTACAAGTCTGCAAAGAAGCTCATTCTTGTTTCTTGCCTTCACCTCATAGTAATACTGCTCTATATTTTCAACTGTGAGTTCCTTCTTTACCACCTTGATATGCTCAGTATCATGCTGGAATTTCTCTGCAATCTCAACAATAGGCTTTGGCATAGTAGCTGAAAAGAGGACTGTCTGTCTATTTTCAGGTGTCTCAGACAAAATAGTCTCAATATCCTCACGAAAGCCCATATCAAGCATCTCATCTGCCTCATCAAGGATAACCATAGAGACATCATCGAACTTGACTGTCTTTCTTCTCATATGGTCCATAACTCTTCCTGGTGTGCCAACCATAATCTGAACACCAGACTTTAAGGCCTTTATCTGTCTTACAATATCCTGACCACCGTAAACAGGAAGAACCTTGACATCGCTCATGTACTTGGCAAGCTTTCTAATCTCTCCAGATACCTGAACAGCAAGTTCTCTAGTAGGACTCAGGATTACAACCTGAAGTTTTTTCACTTCAGGGTCTACTTTCATAAGGGCTGGTATAGAGAAGGCAGCAGTCTTACCAGTTCCTGTCTGAGCCTGTCCTATCACATCCTTACCCTCAAGGCAGGCTGGAATTGCTCTAGCCTGAATAGGAGAAGCCTCTTCATATCCTAAGTCTTCAACTGCCTTTAATATTCTTTCATCAATGTTTAACTCTTCAAATTTCATGTATATTTATTACCTTTCGTGTCAATTAGTCTGACAGCGAGTTATCATAACATTTAAAATTTTAAGAGTCAATATAGTAAAAATGATGGCGGCTTGCACTAAATCAAATTATTTTGTATTATTTTCTACAGTTTTCACTTATATTAGAAAGGACTATATAATAATGATTCTCTCATGCAGTCATATAAGTAAATCATTTGGTATAGATGAAATAATCAAAGATGCAACATTTCATATAGAGGAAAGAGAAAAAGCAGCCATTGTTGGTATCAACGGCTGCGGCAAATCCACCCTCTTAAAGATGATAATCGGTGATCTTTCCCCAGACTCAGGCGATATATCCTTTAAGGCCGATATCAAAATCGGCTACCTGGCCCAAAAGCAGGACTTAAGCAGCGGCAATACTATATATGAAGAAGTCTTGTCAGTAAAGCAGGACCTTCTTGATATGGAGAGACAGCTTCGCAAGCTCGAGCTTTCTATCAGCGAGGAGGCGGCAAATGCTTCATCAGACCGCTACAACTCCCTGCTAGACCTTTATTCCAACTTAAGCCATGAGTATGAAAGCAAGAATGGATATGCAGTCAAAAGCCAGGTTACAGGAATTATCAAAGGACTTGGATTCAGTGAGAATGACTTTGATTTAAAGGTTGACACCCTATCAGGCGGCCAAAAGACCCGAGTTGCCCTCTGTAAGATTCTTGTATCTGAACCTGATTTACTCTTTCTCGATGAGCCTATCAACCATCTTGACATGAATTCAATCGCTTGGTTGGAGGGCTTTTTAAGAGAGTATAAAGGCAGCGTTGTAATAGTAGCTCACGACCGATATTTCCTCGATAAGATTGTCAGCAAGATTATTGAGATTGACCAGGGTAAAGTTAGAAGCTTCATGGGCAATTACAGCGATTACTCAAAGAAAAAGGCCATTCTCAGGAATATGGAGATGAAGGCCTATCTAAACAACCAAAGAGAGATTAAGCATCAGGAAGAAGTAATCACAAAGCTCAAACAGTTCAATCGTGAAAAATCTATAAAGAGAGCTGAAAGCAGGGAAAAAAGACTGGAACATATGGAGATCATTGAAAAGCCAACTGAAATCAATGACACTATGAACATCAGCCTAAGTCCAAGATTTGAATCCGGCAATGATGTACTCACAGTTAAGGGACTCTCTAAGCATTTTGACAATGATCCCCTCCTCTTCTCAAATCTTGACTTCGAAATTAAAAAAGGAGAACATGTAGCCCTTATCGGAGACAATGGAAGCGGAAAGACCACTATCTTAAAGATCATCAATGGTATATGCCAGGCTGACAGTGGAAGCATCAAGCTAGGCAGCAATGTCTGCATAGGCTACTATGACCAGGAGCATCATGTTCTTGATCCAGATAAGACCTTATTTCAGGAATTGCAGGATAGCTATCCTGATTTAGATAACACTAAGATAAGAAGCACACTTGCGGCCTTCCTCTTCACCTCTGACGATGTCTTTAAGTATATAAGAGAATTAAGCGGCGGTGAAAAAGGCAGAGTATCTCTGGCCAAGCTCATGTTATCAGACGCTAATCTTCTAATTCTCGATGAGCCTACTAACCATCTGGATATTACATCGAAAGAAATACTTGAATCTGCCATAAACAGCTATGAGGGAACTGTTCTTTATGTATCTCATGACAGATACTTTATCAACCAGACAGCAAGCAGAATTCTAGAGCTAAGCGGCAAGCACCTACTCAACTATATAGGAAACTATGACTACTATTTAGAAAAGTTTGATGACATGCACAGGGCAATTCAGGCCTCAAATCAGACAAGCAAGTCTGGCTCAGCCACTAATTCAGACTCAAAGGTCAATGAAGACGCTAGCTCTGCTTCAAGCTCTATAGATGACTGGAAAAACAGCAAGGCCTTGCAGGCCAAAAAGAAAAAGCTCAGCCAGGAATTAAAGAAAGTTGAGGAGACAATTTCTTCTCATGAAGAGAGAATTGAAGCCATAGATACTGAGTCTGCAAGCGATGAGGTCTGCACCAATCTCCCTCGTCTCAATGAGCTGCACAAGGAGAGAACAGCTCTGAGCGATGAGCTTGAAAGCCTCTATTTACGCTGGGAAGAGCTATCAGAGGAGCTAGATGCACTGTAATTTGTAACTTTCCTTGTACAATTTTACTGTAAATTCACATTTTTCATTGACTTTTTATGTGCATTGTAGTATATATTAGTTATCTAAAATTTTATTAGGAGGATGATAATTAATCATGAACAAGAGCGAATTAGTAGCAGCTATCGCTGCAAAGTCAGAATTATCAAAGAAAGATGCAGAGAAGGCTCTCAATGCTTTCACAGAGTCTGTTTCAGATCAGTTAAAGAAGGGTGAGAAGGTTCAGCTCGTTGGCTTTGGTACATTCGAAGTAATCAAGAGAGCAGCTAGAACTGGTAAGAACCCTCAGACAGGAAAGGCTATTAAGATCCCAGCTTGCAAGGCACCTAAGTTCAGAGCAGGTAAGGGTTTAAAGGATACTGTTAACGCTGTTAAGAAAAAGAAGTAATCCTGATTTAAAATTTAGTTCGTAAATAAGAAGTCCTGTATGCTTTCTTGCATACAGGATTTTTTTTGTCTATAATATCTAGTATATTTTAATAAACGAGGAATCAAAGATGGAAATAGAAAGAAAGTTCATCATGTCCCCTATCCCTGACCTTTCAACTTACCCAAAGAGGGTAATTGAACAGGGTTATCTTTCAAGAAATCCTGTTGTCAGAGTCAGAAAAGACAATGACGATTACTATTTAACTTACAAGGCTAAAGGCTTTATGGCTAGAGAGGAGTACAATCTTCCCCTCAACAAAGAAGCCTATGAGCACTTGATCAAGAAAGCAGACGGCAATATTATCTCCAAAGTCAGATATCTGATTCCTGAGAAAAATGGCCTGACTATCGAGCTTGATATATTTGAAAAAGACTTTGAAGGTCTCACCCTGGCTGAAGTTGAATTTGAAAGCAAGGAAGACGCCCTCAATTACGAAGTTCCAGAATTCTTTGTAAAAGACGTCACAGAATGCAAAGAATACCACAATAGCCAGATGAGTACTATGGACAAGTCTAGCATTAAGGCCTTAATAGAGGCTAATCAAGCCCTCTCTCATTTTAGTTTCAAAAAAGAGGGGGAAGCTAAATGATTCAAAAAGTTTTGGATTTTATCAACTCAGATGAGGAGATGCAAAGAAGACAAAGGCTTATTTTATCTCTTATAACCCTTGTAAAATGGCTCTTTTTCTCAAGCATAATCGGCATCATAATCGGATTGGTCGGTGCTCTTTTCCATATACTACTGAACTTAGCTACCACATTTAGAAAAGAACATGACTTTATGATTTTCCTCTTGCCAATCGCTGGTCTCATAATCATTGCCCTCTATCATCTCTGCGGTTATAAAAAATCAAGAGGAACCAATCTTGTAATATCTGCCATACAGGAGAATGACCATATTCCATTCAAGATGGCCCCACTTATTATAATCTCAACATTCCTAACCCACCTGTGCGGTGGTAGCGCAGGTAGAGAGGGAGCTGCCCTTCAAGTAGGAGGCTCTATTGGAAATACTATTGCAAATCTATTTAAATTTGATGAGAAAGACACAAGAATAATGATTATGTGTGGCATGAGTGCCTGCTTCGGAGCCCTTTTCGGCACCCCAGTCGCAGCTGCCATATTCTCAATGGAAGTTATAAGCGTAGGAATTATGTACTATGCAGCCCTTGTTCCATGTATTCTCTCAGCCCTGATAGGTTCAAGCATATCATCTATGTTTGGCATAGGAGCAACAAAATTTACAATAGGCGCCCTTCCTCAGTTCACTGCCTTTAATGTCGGTAAAATCATACTTTTAGCCTGCATTTTCGCCATTGTAAGCATTATCCTATGCATAAGTCTACACAGCGCTGGTCATCTCTACGGCAAATATATAGAAAACCAGTACATTCGTGTATTTGCAGCCGGACTTATAGTTATGGCCCTGCGTTTTGCCCTTAACACTACTGACTATCTGGGTGCCGGCACAGACATCATTGAAAAGAGTTTTGAGAACCCAAGTGCCTTTTATGTCTTTGCCTTAAAGATACTCTTCACAGCCCTGACCCTTGGCGGTGGCTTTAAAGGAGGCGAAATCGTCCCTACCATGTTTGTCGGAGCAACTGTGGGAAGTGCCTTCTCAGTTCTCTTTGGACTCCCAGTCGGTCTATGTGCTGCCTGTGGCCTTGTAACTGTATTTTGCGGAGTTACCAACTGTCCACTGACATCTCTTATCATAGCAATAGAGATGTTCGGAGCAGATTCTATGAAATTTATTGCAATTTCAATTGCTATAGGTTACCTGCTCTCAGGTTATTACAGCCTCTACAACAGCCAAAAGATTGTTTACTCAAAATACAAGACTGAATATATCAACCGCAAATCGCAATAAGCTAAAATATAATAAATAGATTGCGAAATAAATTGCAAAAAACAAAAAGGAGCAAGCCCTCTTATCAGAGAGGACTTGCTCTTTTTTTCAAAAGACTCTTTTAATTTTCTTCCTTAAGATTCCTTTCAAGGGCTCAATTGATAGATGTAATATCTTCAATTATGCACTGAACGCTTACTCTATTATTAAACTCATTGATTGACGGCGTGTAGATCATATTGATGACATCACCTTTTACAGGCACTTTGTCATCTTCTGTCAGTCTGAACTTGATGGCAGAATAATTTGAACCAAAGTTATCAGACAGGCTTAGTTTCAGAGTGTTTTGCTTAGCGCCAAGATATCTCACATCGTCAACCTTGAGCTTCATAGCACCAAAAATCGGAGCATCATTGTCTGTTCCATATGGTTCAAGCAACTCGAATTCTTTGATTCTATCAACTGTAAAGTAAGATGGCGACACAACTGCATCTATCCATTTTTTCTCAGTCAAAATCTCCTCTGTCATATTTTCATTTTCATTGAGCCTTTGTCTTAACTTATCAAGATTCTCCTCCTTCAAAGAGAGTCCCGCTGCCATAGGATGGCCTCCAAACTTATCTAAGAGCTCTTTTACCTTGGTCAGTTCTTCAAAGAGATTGTAACCCTCAATTGATCTTGCCGACCCCTTTATCATAGCCTCTGATCTTGTCAGTAAAATACTTGGTCTGTAATACCTGTCCTTAATTCTGCTGGCCACTATACCCGCAACATATTCTGGACACTCAGGAAGATAGACCACAAGGACCTTATCCTTTAACATATTGTCCCTCTCTATGAGTTCATAGGCTAAATTGGCCTCCTCATCGGTCACGCTCTTTCTCTTCTCATTTAGTTCTCTCATCTTTTTGGCTAGCACCCTAGCCTCTTCAGGATCTTTACTCAAAAAGAGATCAATAGCTATCTTAGCGGATTCGAGCCTGCCAGCAGCATTGATTGTAGGTCCCAAAACAAAACCGTAAGTGAAAGAATTAATCTTATTAAACTTGAGATCACAGGCCTCAATCAGGGCTAAAAGGCCAAGATTCTTACTTTCCTTAATCTTTTCCATGCCATACTTTACAATAATCCTGTTCTCATCTGTAAGCGATACGACATCAGCCACAGTAGCCAGGGAGGCAAATATCCTCAAATCCTTGACCAAATCCCTTATCTGACTCCCACTGTCATAATTATCATTATTATCACAATCAGCATTATTGGCATTTTTAGCATATTCTGCATTTTTAGCATTATAATCATTTTCAGCATTATTATCACGATAGCTGTCAAAGCCGCCCATGTATTTGTCGAAGTAGAGCTTTATAATCTTTAAAGCCACTCCAGCTCCACACAATCTCTTGAAAGGATATGGACAGTCATCTCTAGCAGGGTCTACCACCGCGTCAGCCTGAGGTAAAAGCTGAATCTTTTTGCCATCCTCCATCAAGAAAGGCACTCCGTGATGGTCTGTGATAATAAGTTTCAAACCAGCTTCCTTGGCCTTGCTAGCTGCATCAGCTGCTGAAATTCCATTGTCACATGTGATAATCAAATCAACGCCATCCCTTATGGCATCATCGACTATTCTTTCATTCATACCATAACCATCTGTCACCCTGTTTGGCACATCATAGTCAACCCTTGCCCCACAAGCCTCAAGACCTTTTACCAGAATTGTAGTAGAACATACACCGTCAACGTCATAATCTCCTACAACTCTAATCTTTTGCCCTGCATCTATGGCCTCTTTTAAAAGCGAACAAGCAAGAGAGGCATCAGCCAAAAGAGATGGATCATGACAATCACTTAAGGAAGCCTTGATGAAGCTTTCAATCAGAGCATCTTCCTCATAATCTCTGTTTCTAATTATTCTGGCAAGTAAGGGGTCTATGCCATATTTGACGCTTAAAGCCCTGAAATCTGCCTTTTTAGCATGTTGTAACCATTTAACCATGTGTCCTCCACTCTAGCCTAATTAATTAAAAAAGAGGCCTACTCATAAAGCAGGCCTCTAAATAATGCTTATTTAAATTCTGATGAATTAAACTTGAGCTCCTTCAGCATCTTTTCCTGCTTCCTCAAGAGCTTCCTTAGCTTTCTTATTCATCTCTTCTGTGATACCACGCTTCTTACCGCCCATATCATACCAAGCAGCTGATGTGAGACAAGATGAAGAGTAAGCACCAACTATAACACCAACTGTAAGAGGAATTGTAAACTCCTTAACACTAGCTACGCCAAGAATAACAAGAGCGATAAGCATGATAAGTGTTGTGATTGATGTATTGATTGTTCTTACAAATGTGTTGCTGACAGCTGTGTTAACTAATTCAGTAATATTAGTCTTCTTATTGGCATTCTTGAGCAACTCTCTGATTCTATCAAAGATAACAATTGTAGAGTTGATTGAGTAACCAACCAAAGTAAGCATACATGCGATAAATGTTGTACCTACTGAAATTCTTGAGAATGCATAGAAGGCAAGAACTACAAGACAGTCATGTAAGAGTGCAATAACGGCTGCAAGGGCAAATCTAACATCGCGGAAACGAATGATGATATAGATAAGCATGCAGATTGTAGCGATAATTACAGAAATAATTGCGCTTGTTCTTACTGAGTTACTGATTGATGAACCAATTGTCTCAGTCTCAACAATTGAACCATCCTTGATAGCGAACTTCTCAGTTACTGCCTTTTCAATATTCTCTCTCTGCTCAAGAGAAAGATCTGTTGTCTTAAATGTAACCTTGTTGCTGTCCTTAACTTTCTGCTGCTGAACTTCGTTGATATTACCAGCGCTCTTGATTACCGGGATAATCTGATCCTCAATCTCCTGCTGGCTGTACTCTTTTGCGAAATCATATGTTGATGAAGAACCACCAACGAACTCAAGGCTGTAATTAAATGCGCCCTTACCATCACCCTTAAATACGCCCATACCGATGAAACCAGCGATGATTACTACAATTGAAAGGATATAGCAGATCTTTCTGATTCCAAGGAAGTTACGAACCTTAATATTCTTAGTCTGTCCATAAAGCACTGGGCTCTTTAAGCCAAAGTTGTAGAAGAGCTTCATGATAACTCTTGTTATTACAAGTGCTGTGAACATTGAAATTACAATACCTAAGCCAAGTGTAACTGCGAAACCTCTGATTGTTCCTGTACCAAAGATGTAAAGAACAAGAGCAGCGATAATTGTTGTAACGTTACCATCAACGATAGCTGATGTAGCTTTGTTATAACCAGCTACGATAGCCTGCTCTACACTTCTGCCTGCACCGATTTCATCTTTAATTCTTGAATAGATGATAACGTTGGCATCAACCGCCATACCGATATCAAGGATAATACCCGCGATACCAGGAAGTGTGAGTGTAAGGTCATATACACTGATCAAGAAGAGCATAAGTGCTGTGTACATCCAAAGTGCAAGTGTTGCAACCACACCAGGAAGTCTATAGATGCAAATCATGAATAAGCAAAGAATTGCAAGTCCGATAACTGCAGCTAAAAGGCTAGTCTTGATAGCATCCTGACCGAGCTGAGCACCAACGATGTTAGAACTTACCTCGTTAAGTGTAAGTGGAATAGAACCAACTCTGATATAAACTGCTAAGTTATCAGCTGTCTCATATGATTCCATGTTAGTAATCTGAGCACTTCCACCTGTGATTTCAGCCTCTACTCTAGGAGCTGAAACAACTTGACCGTCATATACGATGTAGATAGCCTTGTTTAAGTTAGCCTTTGTTGCCTCAGCAAACTTAGTAGCACCCTCTTCTGTAAATGTTAAGCTGACACCAAACTGTGTCTTGCTTGTTGAACTTGAATTGTTATCTGTGTAAGGCTGTGCATCCTTAACATCAGAACCTGTGAGAAGTGGTGTGTAAACTCCCTTATTGCTGAAAGCCTCATAGCCCTCTTCATCAAGGAACTCGAGAGAACCTGGTGTTCCAAGCTCCTCAAGAATAGCATTGGCATCTGTTACGCCAGGGATTTCAACAGAAATTCTTCTGTCTCCAGCCTTATATACGCTAGACTCTGTACTCTTACCCTCGACACGCTTCTCAAGCTTTTCGATAGTATCATTAATTTCCTGTTCTGTAGGATTAGATTCTGCGATTTCGTAAGTAATACTTACACCACCGGCAAGATCAAGTCCTAAATCAATGTCAGAAGCGCTTCCACGTTTCTTTGAACCGTAACCTACTGCTGCGCCGTAAGTTACAGCTGCCAAAAGTGCAACGATAATAATCGAATACACAATTTTCTTTCCTAAGCCGTACTTCATAGTAAAGTAAAAACTCCTTCCCTTTTGTTCCTAATTTTGCGCTAAAGCAGCTTTAATCATCAAAGCACACTCTACCCTCTTTTTCTGCATTTCGCAGCCAATCTTGTAATTTCCATTAATATCCCCTGTGAAATTATAAGCATTTGCCGCACATCCACCACTACAGTAGAATTTAGCAAAACAGTTCATGCACTCCTTCTTTGAGTAAACATTACTGCATCTGAACTTCTCTGATATCTCTGGCTTTGTGATACCCTCATCGACATTGCCAAGTAAGAAATCTTCATTTCCTACGAACTGATGACATGGATATAAGTCACCCCAAGGTGTTACAGATAGGTACTCACCACCTGAACCACAACCTGAAAGTCTCTTATATACACAAGGACCGCCATTAATATCTATCATGAAGTGGAAGAAATTAAAGCCATTGCCAGCTTTCTTTCTCTTCACTAGTTCCTTGGCCAATGTATCATACTGCTCAAGAATTACTGGTAAATCCTCTTCCTGAATAGCATAATCAGCTTCCTTAGGAGCTACTACAGGCTCTACTGAAATCTGCTCAAAGCCCTGGTCTGCAAGATGAATTACATCCTTGTAGAAGTCAGTATTGTGATGAGTAAATGTACCTCTCACATAGTAATTGTTCTGATTTCTAGACTCAGCAACCTTCTTGAACTTTGGCATAATAATGTCATATGAAGACTTATGTCCATTTCTAGTTGGTCTCATAAAATCATTGACTTCCTTACGACCGTCAATACTGAGAACTATGTTGCCCATCTCCTTGTTAACGAAGTCAAGCATTTCGTCATCGAGCAAGATTCCATTAGTTGTGAGTGTAAATCTGAAGTGCTTGTTATGCTCCTTCTCAAGGCTTCTGCCGTACTCAACCAACTGCTTAACAACCTCGAAGTTCATTGTTGGCTCGCCGCCAAAGAAATCAACTTCAAGATTTCTTCTTGCTCCTGAGTTAGCAACAAGGAAATCAAGTGCCTTCTTACCAACTTCAAAGCTCATCATAGCACGTCTGCCATGATACTCACCCTCTTCTGCAAAACAGTATCTGCATGCGAGGTTACAATCATGTGCAATGTGAAGACACAAGGCCTTTACAACCTGCTCTCTCTGAGCAAATTTATCTATAAAAGGCTCATAAAAATCATCTGTAAAGAGCTGACCATCTTCCTTGAGCTGATCAATCTCAGCATAAGCCTCTCTGATATCCTTTACAGGATACTTAAACTCTAATTCGTTAACAATTGCCTCAAGGTCACATTTCTCATATCTTTCAATGATGTCATATACAAGATCATCCACAACATGGACTGCGCCTGAATTTACATCAAGAACGATGTTATAACCATTGTTCTTAAACTGGTGTACCATTAAAAAAACTCCTAAACCACAAAATAAGCGTGTCAGACAAGCATCTAACACGCTTTCTAATCAATCAAATTATCAAAAGTTGATTATCTGTTCTTGTTCTCACAAGCCTGATTACCAACTGTGCAAGATGTCTTACAAGCTGACTGACAAGATGTCTGACACTCGCCACATCCACCGTGTGCTACTGAATCACTTAAGATAGTATTGCTGATTGTCTGAATATGCTTCATGATAAAATCTCCTTCTCTGAATCATAAGTAAATCATAAGTTATGACTGTGGTGCATTATAGCATACCCACCCTAAAATGTAAAGAGATATTTGCAATCTTTAAACTTATGTCAAGGCTTATATTAAGCCCTTCTTAAGCTTTTTTTCGTTTGCTTTTTCAAGCCCCTATAAGGCACCTTTTAGACCATTCCCATCATGCGCAGGACAAATATCCATCCTGTCAGCGTCAAACTTGAGAAGAATGTAGTCATAACGATAATGCTTGAAGATAAGACTTCATCATTCTTCATATTCTTAGCCATAATATAGGCTGTCACAGTCGTCGGTGAGCCCAACATGATGAGTGCTGCCATCAGGGTCTGATTCCTAAATCCCAAAAAGACCGCAATAGGCAAAAAGATAGCACAAAGCAAAATCAGTTTTATAAATGAGGCCAGAATTGTAGGCTTAATCTTAGCCAGGGCCTTTCTGCCCTCAAATCCGGCACCAATGCATATGAGAGCAACAGGAGTTGCTGTGACGGCTATATTATCGATAGTCTTATCAATTATCAGCGGTAAATCCAATCTAATCAATGAAGCCAAAGTTCCAAGCACGATTCCAATGATGATAGGATTCTTCAAAATATTGATACAGGTCTTCTTTATAGCATCCGCCCTCTTGCCCTCAGACATATCAAGGTCGCTTGCGTTCATATCAAGGATTATCACGGAAAATATGTTGAAGAGAGGCACTGCTCCGATTATCATCAAAGGCGCCATTCCCACATCCTGATACATATTCTGAATAAAGGCCATACCAAGAATCGCAGCGCTCGATCTGCAAGATCCCTGTATAAAGGCCCCTCTCATGCTCCTATCCTTCATAAATATGACAGTAGCAATCCAAACGCTAGTAAAGACCACAAAGGTGGTCAAGGCACAATAAAGGACAAATTTTCCATCAAAAGAGCTATAAAAGTCCTGTTTTGCCAGGTCCTTGTACAAGAGCAAAGGCAATGCCACCTTAAAAACATACTTATTGGCCTTATTGGCAAATTCATCATTAATGATTCCAAGTCTCTTAATCAGCCATCCCACTATCATAGTCAAAAAAATGGGAACTGTTGAATTCAAGCTATATATAAAAGCATCCATAAAACACCCCATCCAAAATTAGGCTTCAATCCTGGTCCAATAAGTGTGATCCAAAGGACCACTACCTTTGCCCAGATCAAGTCCAGCTCTAAGAGCCCCTGTAAGATACTCCTTGGCCGCCTTTACAGCGCTATACATATCCTTACCTGCAGCAAGCTCACAGGCGATAGCAGACGAGAGTGTACATCCTGTGCCATGAGTATTCTTATTGTCAACCCTCTCGCTAGAAAGCCAAAATTCGCCATCCTTGCAGATTAAGAAATCATTGGCGTCATTAATAGAATGTCCTCCCTTGACTAGAACAGCAAGTCCATAAGAGTCAAAAAGCTTTCTGGCGGCCCTTTCCATCTCTTCCTTATTGCCAATCTCCATTCCGCTCAAAACCTCTGTCTCAGGTATATTAGGAGTTATAAGACTTGCAAGCGGAAGCAGCCTCTGTCTTAGAGTCTCAATAGCATCCTCCTTGAGAAGCCTTGCACCTGACGTTGCCACCATAACTGGGTCGATAACTATGTTCCTAGCCTTATATTCAGTCAATTTTTTTGCAATAACCTCTATAAGCCTCTTATCAGACACCATTCCAGTCTTGATTGCATCAGGATAAATATCTGTAAATATGGCATCAAGCTCATTCTCCAGAAAAGTCTTGCTCACGTCCAATATGTCATAGACTCCCATTGTGTTCTGGGCAGTCAGCGATGTAATGGCACTCATACCATACATTTTGTGCGCAGCTATAGTTTTCAAATCAGCCTGAATTCCTGCACCACCACTAGAATCACTACCTGCAATTGTAAGTATCTTTTTCATGTCACAAGTCTTAACGCCTTCACTCATCTCTACAATCTTCTTTCCATCTTTTTCTAAATTGATTTCACATATGATAATTCCATATAGCAGGGCCATTTTTCTAAAACCAAGCTCTTGCTACAAAAAAAGGCAACTGTAATAACAGTTGCCTTTAGTAGTGCAGTCGGAGGGACTTGAACCCTCACCCAAGCAATATGGACTAGATCCTTAGTCTAGCGCGTATGCCAATTCCGCCACGACTGCTCATCGCCGTATTCAGTTGATTTGTTGTCTCTCTCGCAACGACTTGATTATAATATCATCCATCCCTAATTATGTCAACAACTTTTTCAAACTTTTTTTAAAAAAATCTCACTTATTGCTGAATCACGGGCCTACTCCCCCCGTCAATCCCAGTATTCATCACACTTTCAGCCTTTGACTTTTTTCAAAAAAAATCTCAAGAAAAGGCAAAAAAACTCCCAAAAAGAGCCAAAAAAAGAGAAAAAGCAGAAAAAGCACCAACATTCTTAGTGGGTGCCTAAAAAACAAATTTTAAAAATGATTATCATCTAGCCAAACTACTTGACTCAAGTCTCAATCAAGTCAGAATAATCTTCCTCTTAATTTTGCAAAGAAAAATCAATCTGCGTTGACAAGTTCTTTAACAGTCTTTAAGACCTCATCCTTGTCAAAAGGCTTAGTTATAAACTTATCTGCTCCATTCTTTAAGGCATCAATAACCATCTTCTCCTGACCAGCAGCTGTGATCATGATAGCCTTAGCATCTCTGTCATAGTTCTTTATCTCTTTAAGAGCATGAACGCCATCCATATTAGGCATTGTGATATCAAGAGTAATTAAATCAGGACCATACTGCTTATAAGCCAAGACACCCTCAATTCCATCGGCAGCCTCAGCGACAACTTTAAGTCCAGCTTCCTCGAACAAATCTCTCAAAATCTTTCTAGACATAGTGGAATCGTCAACAATTACAATTCTCTTATTTTCAAAATCATCCACAAGATCTGAATTGCTTCTAATTTTCTTAAGCACCTTCATATGACCCACGTCAACCGAAGCATTTACCGAGATATAAAGGAAAACTTCCTGACCAGAAATATAAATCGGCAAAACATAAGCTTCACCGTTGGCAATCTGGTTCTCGTACTCTGCCTGAGGATAAATCTCAAGCTGGATACCATTTTTAGAACAATTTGTAGCAAAAAGACCATTGATACAGTTAACAAACTCGCCAACCGCGTCATATACATCATAATTGAGAGTCTTAAACTCCTCCTTCATAAAGCCAGAGGCAATTTTAAGGAATCCGTCATTATTCTCACTAGTAGCAATACCAAGCTTGATATCAGCATCACCGTCCACAAACTGAACAGCCAAGCTTCTATAAGTAAAAGAATCAACCCTCTTTGCTCGTCCAATGTAAAAATCAGACGATACAAATCTGGTAATACTACGCAAAGCCAATGTTGCAAGATCGACAACATAAGGCTTAGAAGTCGTAACATAAAGTGGGACAATCTTATCAATATCATCGTCCAAAAGAGCTAAGAGTTCATCATCGGCAAATCCGAATTTCTTCTGGAAGCCCTTAACTGCGTCATTCCATCCCTGAAAATCAAGAATACCTCTATCTCTAAGCAACTGGCCAATCTGCATATAAGCAGATCCCTGTTCGCTAAGTAATTGCTGAATCTGTTCACGGCTAAGAAGTCCCTCTTCTTCGGCGATTTCACCAAACTTTTTATCCTTCTCTTGCTGAAGTCTATTAATACGCTCAGCCTGGTCCAAAGTAAGATACTTCTTTTCAACAGCAATAGTTCCTAATCTAACATGTGTCTTCTTTAACTCACACATTAAATCATCCAAATTTGACTCAGATAAAATATTCTCATCAATCAGGTATTTCGAAAAAAGTTGTACAAACATAATTCAGAGTCCTTTCCGTTTAATCATAAGTAATATATATTTAAAACAATAACATATAGCTTCCACATTTTCAATAAAGTCAATCACGAAAAAGCAAAGAAATTAAAATACAGAAAAAAGCAACTCCCACAATCACAAACACAAACCAGCCGTGCGTAAGCATCGGCGTCCTCCCCCACCACAACTCCACCACAGCGAGGCCAACAAAACAATCATAAAGTATGGCGCGCGAGACGGGGCGCACGAGGTCCAGCGGACCTCGGTTTTGCGCCGACCGGAGCGGAGCGGAGAACGAACCACGGGGACGAGGTCCCTCGTGGTTCGTAAGGCAGAAAAAAGGCAACCCTTAAAGGGTTGCCTTTTCTGCCTTAGAAAGCGCGAGACGGGAATCGAACCCGCGACCCCCTCCTTGGCAAGGAGGTGCTCCACCGCTGAGCCACTCGCGCATATATTATTGAAAGAGAAACCAAACAGTCTTGATCTCTGCATTTGCGCCCTTGCGAACGCAAGACATATATTACATTAAACCCAATAACATGTCAAGCATAAAATATAAAAAAATAACTTTTTTTCAAAAAAAACCAAAAAGCAAGCCACTCCCCCCTGCCACTCCAACCACAAGCCAGCCGTGCGTAAGCATCGGCGTCACCCTCACCCCACACTCCACCACAAGCCAGCCCGGCGTAAGCTCGGGCGTCACCCCCACCACAACTCCACCACAAGCCAGCCCGGCGTAAGCTCGGGCGTCACCCCCCCACCACAACTCCACCACAAGCCAGCCCGGCGTAAGCTCGGGCGTCACCCCCCCACCACAACTCCACCACAAGCCAGCCCG